>Ga0184627_10000007_pt1 | contig 143366 bp, 117 predicted proteins | sample PLM3_127_b1_FD_133150 | JGI IMG/M metagenome (GOLD analysis project Ga0184627, IMG submission 133150) | Groundwater sediment microbial communities from an aquifer in East River, Colorado, USA - PLM3_127_b1 | ecosystem: Environmental > Terrestrial > Soil > Riparian zone | place: USA: East... | reverse complement strand
CGACCAGGCCGGCATTGCCGAACAGGCCGGAGCAGCCGCTGTGATGGCGCTCGAACGGGTTCCTGCAGATATCCGTGCCGAAGGCGGTGTGGCCAGGATGGCCGACCCGGATATTATTGAAGCTATTAAGCGAGCTGTAACTATTCCAGTAATGGCCAAATGCCGAATCGGGCATTTTGTCGAAGCACAAGTTTTGGAGACGCTCGAAGTTGACTTTATCGATGAATCCGAAGTATTGACTCCGGCTGACAATAAATATCATATCAACAAATGGCCGTTCAAAGTTCCGTTTGTCTGCGGCTGCCGCTCATTAGGTGAGGCGCTTCGGCGCATTTCCGAAGGAGCCGCTTTGATTCGCACCAAAGGCGAGGCCGGCACCGGCGATGTTTCCGAAGCGGTTAAGCATTTGCGTGAAATAAGCTCATCCATCAAATCATTGACAGTAATGTCAGAAGAAGAACTGTTTGGCGCGGCCAAGAAACATCGGGTATCAATCGATTTGGTTAGAATTGTGGCTAAGACCGGCAAGATTCCCGTACCGAATTTTGCTGCCGGTGGCGTGGCCACACCGGCCGATGCGGCTTTGTGTATGCAGCTCGGGGCGGAAGCGGTTTTTGTCGGCTCCGGCATTTTCAAATCAGATAATCCTGAAAAGCGCGCCAAAGCCATTGTCGATGCTACCACTCATCACAAAGACGCGGCCATTATCGCCGAATCATCGCGCGGACTGGGCGTTGCCATGAAAGGCATCCAGGCGGCCTCCATCGCCCAAGAGCACTTACTCCAGACGCGGTAAGACCAGAACCGATTCATTGCGAATTCTATTTTGTGCACATTTCGGCACCTAATTCTTTATATTCTGTTTAATCTTAGTGATGATAAATTCGAACGCAAAAACCATCGGTGTGCTCGCCCTGCAGGGCGATTATGAGGCGCATGCGAAACAGCTGAAACTGCTGGGCGTCATTGCCGTGGAAGTTCGGCTGCCGAAGAATCTCGAAGGGCTGGATGCGCTAATTCTACCCGGCGGGGAGTCCACCACCATGAATAAATTGATCGACCGTTTTGGTTTACGTCAGCCACTGACAGAATTCTGCAAGGCCAAACCGGTTTGGGGGACATGCGCCGGAATGATTATGCTCTCGAAAAACATTGAAGATAATCAGGCCAATGTCACACCGTTTGGTCTGCTCGATATCGATGTTCTCCGCAACGGCTACGGAAGGCAGGTCTTTTCATTCGAAGACAGTATCGATGTCAGCTTCGGAAATGGTACTTCAAAATTGGCAGCGACTTTTATCCGGGCGCCAAAAGTGACAAGATTAGGCAAAGATGTCAAAGTTCTCGGGCAACTCAATAATGAGCCTGTTTTGATATCACAGAAAAACATTCTGGCATCCGCCTTTCACACTGAATTAAGTAATGATACAACTCTGTTAAACTACTTCCTGACTAAGTTTTTGAATGGTTGACTAAAGATTGTTTTATGGCTTAATTCAGGGCTGGTAAAGACTGCAAATGCAAAAAGTCATTTTTACACAATCGGTTGGTGAGCACTCGGCCCATGCTCTTATCCCCAAAGCCCCTCCGGTGGCTGACCGGATGCAAGTGCCCCATACGAAGATCCCCCGTTGGCTCAAAATCCAGCCCCGTTTCGGACCGAATTACCACCGAGTTAAATCAATTCTGAAAGAACACGGGCTTCACTCGGTCTGCCAGGAAGCATCTTGTCCTAATATCAGAGAATGTTTCGACGAAGGTACGGCCACTTTCATGATTTTAGGCAAGCACTGCACCCGCGGCTGCAATTTCTGCGATGTCCTGAAAGCCCGGCCGCAAGGCTTGGATACCGAAGAGCCGGAAAGATTGGCTACGGTCGTTGCCAAACTTGGACTGAAACAAGTAGTTATTACTTCTGTTACGCGCGATGATTTACCCGATGGCGGCGCATCGATCTTTGTGGAAACAATCAAACAACTCCGCAAACGTGACACTGAAGTCAAAGTTGAGTTTTTGATTCCTGATTTACGAGGCAATGAGACGGCCATAAAATCAATTCTCGATTCCGGCGTCGATGTACTGGCTCACAATGTCGAGACAGTCGGTCGTCTGCACAAACGGGTTCGAGGGGCCATGCCCAAACTACAGCGTTCGCTTGGGGTACTGAATTTCGCCCACAGATATCGTCCACGGCCGGTTATTAAAAGCGGCATGATGGTCGGTTTAGGCGAAACTCCGGATGAGATTGTAGAACTGATGCAGCAGGTGCTCGATGCCGGCGTTGATATATTCACAATCGGGCAATATTTGCGGCCCTCGGCGGCGCATCTGCCGGTAGAAAAATATTATTTGCCGGAAGAGTTCAAGGAACTGGCACAAATTGGGATGAAAATGGGATTCGGACATGTCGAAGCCGGACCGCTGGTCAGGAGTTCGTACAAGGCGTTTAACCAATCCAGGGAATTGTTGGAGGCAAGATGATTAAACAGATTATTCTGGCCAATCATCACGGCTTTTGTATGGGCGTCAAAAGAGCGATTAATATCGCCGAGGAGACGTCTAAGACGTCGGACGGCAAAGTTACTATTCTCAACGAAATCGTGCACAATGAATCGGTGGTGGAGAAATTTCGCCGCGAAGGCGTCGGCCAAGCATTTTCGGTTGATGATGTCGATGAGGGGACACTCATTATTTCCGCTCACGGCATTGCACCGGATGTTATCAAAAGGGCCGAAGCACGCGGGTTGAAAGTTATCGATGCCACCTGTCCACTAGTCACCCGCATCTACGATATAATTGTCAAAGCAGTAGATAACGGTTTTCATATTATTCATTACGGCGATCCCAATCACGATGAAACACATGGTGTGATGGGTTATGCGCCAGATAAAATCACTGTCGCTGGCGATCAGGTGAGCCTGCTGGCGCTTCCGGAATGGAAAGATCGCAAATTGGGTTTGACGGTTCAAACTACCGCCCACGAACAGGAATTCGAAGCGGCCGAAAAACTGGCCTTGGAAAAATGGCCGCACATCAAAGTGTTCAATACGATTTGCAATGCGACGACCAAAAGACAACAGGCCATTCTGGAATTGGCGCCCAAAGTTGACATGGTGCTGGTGGTCGGCTCCAAAACATCGGCCAATTCCAATCGACTGGCGCAAATATCTGACGCTATTTGCGGACAGGGCATTTTGATCGACTCTGCGAATGACATCAAACCGGAATGGTTCACCGAGAATATCGAGAAAGTAGGTATTTCTGCGGGAGCGTCCACACCGGAGTTTCTTGTTGAAGCGGTAATTAGTAAATTGGTTGAGATTTCAGGCGGTGATGCTGAAGTTATACTTCCTGAAAAGAAGAATAAAATTGAACGAGTAGTTCGTCAGAGCCAATAATCCGTTTTCTTTTTTGTCAGAATAGGACAAAACCTTGGCACATTTAGGTAGTTATTTCATCTTTGCAGCAGCCGGCTCCACCATTTTTTCAATTGTATTCTATTTATTGACCTGGCGCGGCGCCGATCAACAGAGAAATACGGCCCGGCTTTTCTACAAATTTGCCACGGCGTTTGTAGTAATGGCCATTGCCACACTATTGTATCTGATTCTCACGCACGATTTCACCGTCGCTTATGTCCACTCATATTCTTCGACTGACTTACCACTGGGTTATTTAATAGCAACTCTATGGGGCGGACAGCAGGGAACGTTTTTACTTTGGCTTTTCTATTGTACGGTGATGGGATTGGTAATGACGTATACCGCTCGAAGTTTCGAAGCCGGCAACATGGTTTTTCTGAATCTGTTTAATCTGTCGCTCATCTTGATGCTCATAAAGAAATCCCCCTTTGAATTGCTCCCGGTATTTCAAGCCGAAGGAGCCGGACTAAATCCGCTCCTGCAAAATTTCTGGATGCAGATTCATCCGCCGATAATGTTTATCGGTTTTGCGGCCATTACATTCCCATTTTGTTTTGCGCTGACGGCATTAGTTGAGCGAAGATACGATGTCTGGGCGGAATCAGCGCGCAAATGGACTATGTTTGCCTGGGCTACCCTGGGCACGGCGCTCGTTATGGGCGGCTACTGGGCTTATGAAACATTAGGTTGGGGCGGATTTTGGGCTTGGGACCCGGTCGAGAACTCATCGTTTATTCCCTGGATATTCCTGACTGCACAAGTTCATGCTTTATTTATCAAAAGACAACGACGCGGGCTTTTACGTTTTTCATTATTTATAGTGTGTCTTAGTTTTTGGTCGGTGTTATATGGCACGTTTTTGACCCGTTCGGGAGTTCTGGCCGATTTTTCAGTTCACTCATTTGTTGATTTGGGAATCAATACATTTTTGGTGGCTGGATTGATGGTATTCATTGGTTTGGGAAGTTTCTTTCTAATCTGGCGCTGGCAGGACATTCAAACCGAGCCTTCATACTCGACTGTCAATTCACGTTCCTATCTCGTTACCATTGGAGTAGTAACTCTGTTTATGGGAGGAATTCTCACACTTCTGGGGACATCCGCTCCGCTATTAACTCGATTTACTGAAAAGCCATCCAATGTCGGTTTGGAATATTATTTCGCTACTATGACTCCCATTGCCGTTGCCATTTTATTCCTCTTGTCGCTGTTTCCGTCGTTTAATTGGAAGCAAGGGTTGAAGCGCCCAAGAATAATGGTAGTCGGAGCAGGGGCAGCCGTAATAACAATTGCTGTTTTGTTGCTTACAGGATTTACCAAAGAAATCATCTACCTACTTTTCTTCGGTGCCGCCTCCTGGGCAATAATTGCCAACGGGTATGTGGTTTTGGAATCTATTTTCGTAAAAAAGAAACTATCGGCCGGTTTTCTCGCCCATGTTGGTTTGGCCACAGCGTTAGTCGGGGCAGCAGTATCGGCCGGATTCGATGAAACCAAGACTTTGTCACTTCCGCAGGGGCAAACCGTAAATGCCATGGGTTATGATATGCGCTTTACACACATGGAAGAAACGCCCAAGGGGTTTGACTGTCACGTGGAATTTGCCCAAGGGGACGAAAAATTCACGGCGATACTACCGCACGAGTTTCCCAAAAACGCCGAAGGTGTCATGCGCAAGCCGCATATCAATAATTATCTGACATACGATTTGTACGTGGCGCCGACTGCAATGGAAGGGGCCCAGGAAAAAGACCCCAGCATAATCCAACTATCCCGAAACGGCTCGCAATGGTTTGACAAGTATCGTTTTACTTTTGAAAAGTTTGAATTCGATGACCCTAATGCCGAAACACCCAAAACTATTTCAACGGTGTTGACAGTCGAATACGGCAAGAGCAAAGAAACGATGAAGCCCTCCCTGGATTTGACCAGCGAGCAAGTTGTGGCCAGCCAGGTCGTTTTTGATGAAGGTCACAGCAGTGTTCAGATAGTTGGGGTCAACCCGGAAGACGGTTCGGTGGCGCTTAAAATAAGAAGCGATTTTATTCCGTTATTCGAGCCAAAAACCACAAAGTTAATTATTGAATTATCAAAAAAACCATTGATTATTCTCTTTTGGATTGGTTCATTTACGGCATTCCTGGCCGGCGCCATTGCCATGATAGATCGTGGGCGTAAAGCAGGTACGGCAGTAAGCAGGGATGAAAACCTTACTTTAGGCGCTTCCAAAGAAGTTGCTGCCTGATTTGGGCCTGCGGGGTTTCTTAATTACAACAGATAGATTATAAACCTGACTCCAATTAATGCAGCGTATCAAAATGGGCAAAGTAAGTGAGCTTTCACCCGGCACGGCCATTGAAAAAAGAATTATGGCCCGACGTATTGCCGTATTCAACGTAGACGGAAAGCTTTACGGAATTGAATCTGACTGCAAACATATGAAAGCCTCACTTCAAAAAGGAAAAGTGCAGCACGAAGTGGTGACTTGTCCCTGGCATCACTGGCAATATGACATAAAAACAGGCCAGTGTCTGACAGTTGATAAATTTCGCCTCAAAACTTATCAGATTGAAGTAGAAGGCGACGATATTTACTTAATCTTGAATTAGTTTATAAAACCTATGGGAATGTTTGAAGACGTACATAGCTATTTAGCGAAAGTAACTCCGCAAAGAACGCCGATTCTGAAAGAAATGGAAGAATATGCCAAGGAGCATGATTTTTCAATCATCGGCCCTTTGGTGGGGCGTCTTTTGTATCAAATGGCCACGCTCACCAACGCCAAAAGAATACTGGAACTGGGTTCCGGCTATGGCTATTCGGCATTTTGGTTTTCGATGGCTGCCGGCGGCCGCGGCCACATAACCTTGACCGATGGCAATCGTGAGAATAAGAAAATGGCCATGACATTTTTCAAGCGCGCCGGACTTCGCAGCCAGTTTGATTTTATGGTTGGTGACAGCTTGAAAATCGTTAAGAAACTCTCCGGCCCATATGACATCATACTTAATGACATTGACAAACAGGATTACCCGCGTACCATTGATTTGGCAGCGCCGCTTCTAAAGAAAGGGGGGCTGTTTATTACCGATAATCTAATCTGGGGTGGGGATGTCTACGGCAGGAATTCCGATGCGGCCACCAAAGGAATTCGGGAGTTTACCGATAAATTATATAAAGACAACCGATTCTTTACCACGATTGTACCGCTTCGGGACGGCGTGGCCATTGCCCTGAAACTTTGATGAAAAAGAATTCATACCTGAAAAACGTGATTTGCACTAAGGTCAAAAAGCTGTTATAAATTTGAAACTTTTGAAGGCGACAGTTGTTTATTAAATTGAGAAGGCTCAATAGTTCTCATTTCGATTTTCCCGAAAACAAAGATGGTACCAGGTGACTAATTTAGTTAAAACGATTCGGGATTCACAGCGTAATAAAGGTTAAAAAAGAAAAAATTTATTTATTGACTTATTATGCTCAAAGCCGATTAAATTAAAGAATATCACTTACGGCTAATAAGATCATAAAGTAATAGTCACTTGTGTAAATTCATTTTGGTAGTACACATTTTGGTTTGAGTAACAACTTAGTCCGAAGGCTGACAACAGGACTATTCAGGAGGTTAAATGGCACTTAGGCAGGCAAAATTTCTGACATACGGCAATGACGAGCAGTGCGCCGATATCAAAAAGTTTATAGAAGAAGCCGGGGTCACACTGGACTATCGCGATATCGAAAAAAAGCCGCTGACCGAAGATGAATTGTGGGCCATGATGGGACACCTGGAGGCATCACATTTCCTAAATCCGGCCTCCGATTCATTTGAAAAATACCAGTTGGCGGAAGGCCTTCCCGAGCGCGATAAGCTTATCAAGATGGTGGCCCAGGATCACACCCTATTGAGACGACCCATCATCAGAACGGCCCGGCTTTTGACAATCGGCTGTGACAAGCAGAAAATCTCTGAAATGCTTCGCTTAAACGGCGAGATAAACACCCGGGATAACGCTAATTCCCACCGAGACAGATCGAGTCAAAGCGGCGGCAGAAGCGAAGGCAGACGGCCGACACCTTCCAATTAAACCCGGCCGCTGGAAATGTAAGTTACAGCACTGCTTTATTTTCTCTGATTCTCATTTTATATTCCGTTCATAGTCAAAGCCAAATACCGGGACTTTCATGACAGTAGAACGCGAAATCATCAACACAGACATTCTCATTGTGGGCGCCGGCCCCGCCGGATTGGCGCTGGCTCATAAGCTGGCCAAACTTGTTCAAGCGGACTCGGGACTCAAAATGCCCGAAATCTTGCTGATGGAGAAAAGCTCGTACGTTGGCGCTCACTCCCTGTCCGGCGCGGTCATGGACCCTAAAGGTATTGCAGAATTAATTCCTGACTACAAAGAATTAGGCGCGCCGCTTGAATCGGCTGTCAGCACTGATGCCATGGTTTTTCTGGGACAGACAAAATCGTTTAAGTTTCCCATAACGCCACCTTCAGTTCAAAACCACGGCAACTACGTCATCTCGCTCAATAAGTTTTCGGGCTGGATGGGTGAACAGGTTGAAAAAGCGGGGATTGATATTTTCACCGGACTGGCCGGATTCGAACTTCTGGTGGAAAATGGGAAAGTGGTCGGTGTTCAGACTGTTGATATGGGCTTGGACAAGCATGGTAATCCCAAGCCGAATTTTGAACCCGGCTCAATCATAAAAGCGAAAGTGACTGTTTTGTGCGAGGGAGTCCATGGCTCGTTGACACGCAATGCCTACGAACAAATTCCGGAACTAACTAAAGATAGTTTGCCGCAGGCTTACCTGACCGGTGTCAAGGAAGTTTGGGAAGTACCCGATGGCCGATTCAAAGCGGGGCAGGTGATTCACACGGTCGGATTTCCCCAAGAGACGCATGAATACGGCGGGGGCTGGATCTATGGCATGAGCAATAACCTGGTCTCGATTGGACTGGCAGTTGGGCTTGATGCACCCAATCCCGCCAATGACCCACACCTGAAATTCCAGCTTTACAAAACGCATCCGTACGTAAAGAGTATTCTCGAGGGCGGGACAATGCTTCATTACGGCGCCAAAGCCATTCCGGTCCTGGGATATTACTCCATTCCGAAACTCTATCACGAAGGTCTAATGATTTGCGGCGACAGCGCCGGTCTTTTGAATCCCGCCCGATTAAAAGGAATTCATTTGGCTATCAAATCCGGCATAATGGCGGCGGAAACTCTGGCGGATTGTATCAGACATTCCGATTATTCAGCGCAGAGACTAAGAGCCTACCAAGACCGGTTCAATAACAGCTGGGCCAAAAAAGAACTATATGGCACGCGCAATTTTCATGCGGGATTCAAAGGCGGACTCTGGGCCGGAATGTTTCACGGCGCCATTCAAATGGTCACCGGCGGCAGAGGGCTATTCGACCGCAGAGTCAACCAGCGCGATTATCAATACATGATGAAATTAGCTGACTATCAGAAAAGATTTGGAAAACCGCCGGAAAAACCTGCTCTTAAATTTGACGGCAGCTATTTGTACGACAAACTTTCCGACGTTTACAAGTCCGGAACGATGCACGAAGAAGAACAGCCGTCACATTTGGTGATTGCTGACTATGATATTTGCAATAATCGCTGCACCGAAGAATATGGCAATCCTTGCCAGCATTTTTGCCCGGCTAATGTTTACGAAATGGTCGATGACCATACCCGGCCCGGTAAAAAGAAACTGCAATTGACGCCTTCAAACTGCGTTCATTGCAAGACCTGCGACATTGCCGACCCCTATGAAATAATTCGCTGGGTCACGCCTCAAGGCGGCGAAGGCCCAAATTATACGAATCTATAAGAACATGCACTTGCTGCCTGTTCTTGGCGGGCTAACAAACAACTCCCCCCTCTAAATTAGGCTGATAACGCAGGAAAATGGGTTCGTTTTGCAATATTTAACATCTTTTTTTTTTGGATTTCTCCTGGAGAGACCCCTCCCCCATGAACGCAAACCTAACCCGTTCGACTACGTTCAGGGCAAGCCCCCCGACCCCCTTCCCGCCACGGCGGACTTTCAGCCCTAAAGAGGAAGGGGGAGAAGAATTGCAAGGTGCTGTCAGGTGTCCTCACCTGACAGCCGCATGGATTCGACAAAGCTGTCGGGTGGGGACACCCGACAGCACCGCATGGGCAACAGGGTCCAGCACTAAAATTGACCTAAAACGCACAAAATTGGGTTTGTTTTGACAAATCTTTAATATTTCGGGCCGGGGTTTTTCTCGGCGGCAAAATGGGTTCGTTTTGTTATTTTTACTTTTCATTGTAGTGGTTTTGTGGTGATTACGAATTGGGCGGATACAATCCGATGATTGGGGTTAGATTTGATTTTACTCGTGGTCATATTGGTGCTCACTTTACTTAATGAGTAGTCTGGGCATTTAGTAGCAGAATTGTGGAGAATTTGAGAGCGCTGGAATAAATACAGGCGGGAATCCACGCAAAGGGGGGGCCACCCCGCCGGTATAGTCCATCCTATGCGCACAAATAACTCTTGCTAACTCTATACGCAATAATATATTATTTTCATATCTCTTCACCACGACTAACTCTTATTTAGCTGCGCAAGATGACATTCATCTGTGACTCCATAACTAGCGCAGAGAGGAAGCTATGTATCTAAAGAGATTATCAGTATCTCTTACCATCGCCATATGGGCAGTTGCAATCACTTCATTGCTTGCAAATGACGAATCAGTCGATTTCAAAGGAAAAAGCATGAGTGAATTTGTGTCGCCGGATGGCCGCATTGATTTGGACGCCGTGAGAAAAAGTGGCTATCAGGGAGCGCTGGATTTGAAAGGCGTCAATGTTCGCATTGATCCAGTGACGGGTGAGCCGTTGGTGCAGACTGCGCCGCTGCCAGCGTCAGCATCAGACCCAGATGACATTTATTGGGATAATAGTATTTCTCCGTCATTATCAGAAGGCGTGAATAATAATGTTCGTGCCCTTACCGTTTATGACAACAAGCTGATAGTGGGGGGAGACTTTACCTCTGCAGGGGGAGTCGCTGCCAATGGAATAGCGTCCTGGGATGGTTCATCTTGGTCGGCTCTGGGAACGGGGATGGGCGGCGCATTCCCTTGGGTTTATGCCCTTGCAGTTTATGACAATAAGCTGATAGCGGGGGGAGAGTTTAACTATGCCGGGGGAGTAGCTGCCAATGGAATTGCCTCCTGGGATGGTTCATCTTGGTCAGCTCTTTGGCTGGGTATATATGGCAACGCTTATGCTCTCACTGTTTATAACAACAAACTGATAGCGGGGGGAGGCTTTTTATATGCGGGTGTATTGGTTACCAATAATATAGCCTCCTGGGACGGTTTCTCCTGGTCTACTTTGGGAACGGGGATGAATGGCTCTGTTCATGCCCTTACCGTTTATGGCAACAAGCTGATAGCGGGGGGATACTTTACCTCAGCGGGGGGAGTGAGTGCAAATAATATAGCATCCTGGGATGGTTCATCTTGGTCGGCTTTGGGAACGGGGATGAATAACAATGGGGTTAGTGCCCTCACTGTTCAAGACAACAAGCTGATAGCTGGGGGAACCTTTGCCTCTGCGGGCGGAGTGGCTGCCAATAAAATAGCATCCTGGGACGGTTCTTTCTGGTCGGCATTAGGAACGGGGATGAATAACAATGGGGTTAGTGCCCTCACTGTTCAAGACAACAAGCTGATCGCGGGAGGAGACTTTAACTCTGCTGGAGGTGTGGCTGCCAATTTTATAGCTTCCTGGAACGGCACTTCTTGGTCGGCATTGGGTTCGGGGATGAATGGCGGTGTTAGTTCTCTCACCGTTTATGACAACAAACCAATCGCGGGGGGATACTTTACCACTGCCGGGGGGAAAGTGTCAGCATATCTGGCGCGCTGGACGAAGCCATGTTGCGAGGGCATCCGTGGTGACGTAAATGGTGATGGTGCAGATGCCGAGATGCTTGATTTGAATTACCTGGTTGACAGAATCTTTCGGAATGGGCCGCCTGCCGGTTGCCGCAATGAGGCGGATGTCAATTCTGACGGGACTTCAGCGAACATTGTGGATTTGAATTTTTTGGTGAATCGGATTTTCAGGGGTGGGGCGGCGCCGGGGGCGTGTATTTAGGGGGATTGAGATTGCTTCGTCCCGATGGAATCGGGACTCGCAACGACGGCATCTGTCGATTCATCGAAGGGGCAGACGAGGGCGTCTGCCGCGCACAAATTATTGATTACAGGAAATCCGGGTTTTCGGCCAGCATCTTTTGGACATTGTTCGTTATTTCGGAATTATTGACCAGATTGTCAAACCAGCGCGTGTATAGTTCTTGTTGTTTGGCGACCAGAATGCCACTGTAAACGGAATCCCTTTTGGCATTGAATTCAGTCAAATCGGGAGTTGTCCGTTCCACTAGTTTGTAAATTGCCAGTCCCTGACTGTGCTCTGACGGCGGCACCATTTGACCCGGTTCTGTCAGGCTGAAGGCAGTGCCGATGGCCTGCGGGTCGCGGCGCAAATCGGGCACAAAATCGGTGCGTTTAAAAGGCTCCAGCACGGTGTATTCATCGCCGTGTTTTTTGGCAGCTTTATCAATATCAGTACCGGCCTGAATATCCGCCCAAATGGCATTAGCCGTATCCCGGCACATGGTCATGACTTTGTGACGCAACAGGTTCAACTGGACTTTTTCCCGTGCCTCTTCATAAGTAGCCGCACCGGCCGGCAATATTTGGGCCACCTGTACAACAAAATAAGCCGAATTATTTTCCATCAAATCGGAGATGGCATTAAGCTCATTGTCGAAGGTGAAATCGCTGACCTGCGGATTATTGCCAATGTATTGAATGTTTTTATTGCGGAAAAAGGGCTGCGCCTGACGCAAAGGCATTTGCAAATCTTCGGCGGCTTTGGTGAAGCCGATTTTGTTGGCGGCCACCCGGAAAGTCTCAAGACGGTTGTAGAGCTCGTCCAGTGATTCCTGCGATAAGTCAGCTGTTATTAAAATATGCGAAGCGTGAGCCTTCTTCACCAATTGTGATTCAGCCTGACCACCGACAGTTTCTTTTTCTTCCTTTTTATCGTGCAACTTAATAATGTGCCAGCCGAATTGAGTTTTCACCGGTTCGGAAACATCGTTGGGGTTCATGGCAAAGACCATTTTGTCAAACTCCGGAACCATTTGGCCCTGATTAAACCAACCCAAATCGCCGCCGTCTTTAGCGCTGGCGTCATTTGAATAAGCTTTGGCTATCTCGGCAAAATCAGCGCCGGCTTTGACCGAATCATATAGGTGTTTGGCTCTGTTAAAGGAAACTTCCCAATCGTACGGTTTGGGTTCTTTCTCCAGCAGGGCGACGCCCAAGCCGCGGCGTTCCTCCAGATGATAATCATCGCGGTGCTCTTCAAAATAGGCGCGCATTTCATCGTCGGGAGTTTCCGGAGAAGGTCGGGAAAAACGGTCGAAAGAAACATTTACAACTCCGATCTTTATTTTTTCATTGTTATCGAGATAAGCCTGCTTGATTTCTTCATCGCTTACCGTAGCCGTTTGAATTACCATCTCCTGGAGTTTCAGTTTCATAATATCCGACTTGATAAACGGTTCAATCGAGGCCCAGAATGGCGATGCTTGCGGGTCGGCCATGGCCATCATATATTTTTGATAATCGAATCTGCCATCGGTTTGAAAACTCGGCACTGACTGCAATTCCGGAGGCGGCGAAAATTTCAAAAAGTTGTAAATTTCATCATTGGTTACTCTGATGTCCCTTTTGGCGACTTCTTGCAGCAACACCCGATCATGAACCAATTGCTGCCAGGCCCTTTCATGAAGCTGCATCCTTTTGGCATCGGGAACGTCACCATCGGGGGTATTCTGCGTTTCTGTCTGAAGCAGGTTTTCATAGATGCTATTATATGCCGTCCAGGGAATCTCTTCACCGTTTATTACTGCGGCCAGATTCTGTTCCTGAAATTGCTGGCTTCCTGAAAATCCCAAGCCCCATTCCAGAACAATCATAGATACAAAAAACAGCAAGACGATTACTATGATGGGGACAATCATTTTTCGTAATTTATCAAACATTAGTCAAATACTCCTTTATTAACTGAATTATCCAAATCTTTATACAATCGGCTCAAAACCGGTTCGTTAATATAGTCTGTGTTGCGCTTTTGGCAATACTGACAAGTTAAGTATTATACAAAATAGTTGATTTACCGTACGGGATATGCCATTAGTTGGCCACTGGCGAATCCAGATTGAGGCCGAATTGTAAAACAACATAGACTTTACAACAAATAATCACAAATGATAAAATCAATAATTAGCACACTAGTTTTGTCAATACCGGTAATTTCAACTGTACAGGCTGAAGGTCTGCCTTGGCCTGTAAAGAGGGAAATAGACCTGGCCTCGGGCTTTGGAGATTATCGCAATGGCCGGTTTCATGCCGGTATAGATATCCGAACCGGCGGGGTAGTTGGAGAACCAGTTTTTTCTCCGGTGGAGGGGTTTGTGTGGAGGATCAGAACCAATTATGAAGGGTACGGTAAAGCTCTGTATGTGCGCGGGCCCGACGAAAGAATCTATGTTTTTGCCCATTTGGCCAAATTTGTGCCGGAAATTGATAAACTGGTCAAAGCGGCGCAAATCGAGGCCCAGCGATATTACGTTGATCTTTATTTGACACCGGACAGTATCAATGTCGCTTCCGGTCAGCTTTTAGCCCAAAGTGGTGAGACAGGCGCTGGTCCGCCGCATTTGCACTTTGAGGCCAGAAGTCAGGATAACAGGCCGATTAATCCCTTGTCACATGGGTTTGATTTAGCAGACGATACCCGGCCGATTTTTGAAAGAATTGGGTTTCAGGTCACCGATGATTCTTCCTTGTTTGATGTCGGTTTGCGCAAAGTCTATTATCATGTCAAAAAATCAGATAGGGCTGGAGAATATTATCTGGACACTGCCCTGTATTTTAATTGTCCGTTCGGCGTACTGGCCGACTGTTATGACGCCATGCGACCCGGCGGCATGAGGGGATCTGTCAGGAAGCTGTCACTATACATCGACGGAACTCCCTATTATGAATCAATTTTTGACACTCTTGATTACAGCACGGAACAATCGGTCAATTTCGAATATGATTATACGGAAGCCATAGAAGACCGAGCTAAAGTCCGGCGTCTATATGCGGAGGATGGCAATCAGTTTGTGGGGAGCAAAGCCAAGAGCGGCTTTAAGGGTTTTATCGGCGAGTCGGTAACGGAAAAACTGGGTAGGCGGGCGGGGAAAATTATTGCCGAAGATTGCTGTGGGAATCAATCCACATTAACGTTCGATTTTTACTGGGGCCCTCCGGGGAATATTTTCAATCTTGATTCAGTTGTAAACTTGGGCAACGACACTACCAAGTTCCATTTCACGGCAATTCCCGAGTACAAAGATTTTGAAATAGATTCCGTGGCTACTTTCATAAGTAAATCGGATAAATGGGGACCGCCCAATTTTGTGAAATCACTTTTTACCGGAGACGGGAAAGTTGTCTGTACAGCGGTCACCGACAGATTGAGACCGAGTATTCTTCGCCTGTTTTTATTCACTCATGAAAAATGCGTCATAAGAGACAATCTTTTTAACGGCATTTTAACGCAGTTGTCCAAACCGGTCAGCAGGAGCGCGATTTCATCTGAGGACGAAGGCTTGTGGGTCACCATGGAAAACCTCAATTTAGGAGCCTCCAGGGCCTGGGTGAAGTTATATCATGCTGACTCACTTTTAGGGATTAAAGAAGCCAGACTTTTCAACATGAAGACCTACCGCTGTTTCATACCCCCCAAAGAAGAGTACGAGATTATCGACAAAATAGGCTTGGTGTTGGGAGAAAAACCTGATGGATATGAGGTTTTCATTGATACTCTTAAATTCTATGCCGTCGGATTCGGCGCCAGGGAAATTGTCAGCGACGACGGTCGCTTTAAAATACAATTAGGGGAGAACACTCTTTACAAACCGATGTTCGTTCAATTAAAGCACCATCAAATAATGAATAAAGTGGTGATGGACTTAAATTCCGATAATTATGAGATTCTACCCGAAGCGTTTCGCTGCCGTGAGGATTTTTATATTAGCTATGAAATGGTCGGAGATTTGCCCAAAAATCTTTTGACAGGATTATGCTGGATGGATAAGAAGAAAGAAAAATGGTTCTGGTTAGACAATGCCAATCAAAGTAATATTTTGACAGCCAAGTCCCGGGGCGGCGGTTCGTTTGCAGCGGTAGTTGATTATGATAATCCGGTGATCTGGAATGTGAATATAAGGCCTAATCAGATTTACATGGACACGCTTTTGCCCATAAAGTTCGTATTGATGGACAGCCTGTCCGGATTTGAGGATGACCGTTCAATTGTAATTGAACTGGACGGGAAGTGGATAATTCCTGAATATGACCCGGAGACGAATGCTTGCATCACTCAACCCAATGGGCCATTAGCTGCGGGTGAACACCATCTGGCAATTGCAGTAATCGACCGGGCCGGCAATAAAACCGAGAAGTATTTGAAATTTAAAATAAGACGGCCGCAAGGATAACTAGAATTGTGATGAATTTCGAGGGACATAATTGTTTATTCCAATAAAAGACGATGCACCGACGGTGCGAACACCCTTCGTTACGGTGGCGCTGTTAGCGGCCAATGTTTTGGTCTTCATCTTCTCTTACTTTCAGGGACCGAAAGGGTTTGAGCTTTTTGTCTGGCAGTACGGTTTTATTCCAACGGAGTTTGTGAATAATGTTGAAGTAACTCCGCTTTTTCCGGCTTCGCCATATTTGACTGCTTTTACATCGATGTTCATGCACGGTGGCTGGCTGCATTTAATCGGCAACATGCTGTTTATGTGGATTTTTGGTAACAACGTGGAAGATTATCTCGGCCACTCGGGGTTCTTGGTTTTCTACCTGGCATCGGGACTGGCGGCAGTGGCGCTGTTTACCGTGTTTTCTCCATACTCTGAAGTTCCCATGGTGGGAGCATCAGGAGCTATTTCGGGAGTGATGGGGGCCTATATGGTTTTGCACTCGCGGGCTCGAATTACAGTCCTGATTGTCTTTTTCTTTATTCAGTTTGTAGTTTTGCCAGCGAAAGTAGTGTTGGGGATTTGGTTTGCATTGCAGTTGTTAATGTCTCTAAGTGAAAGTGTCAGCGGCATGGCGGGCGGCGGGGTGGCCTGGATGGCGCATGTGGGTGGATTCGTTTTTGGCTGGATAATATTGAAATTGGTGACTCTGATATTTGGGCGGCAAGGTCCCTCATCGGGCGGACAGCGGGTTTATCGAATGGACTGGCAGTAAAATATTCCGATATTTCTATCATAAAGTTGATTTAGCAGTATATTTCATTGAGAGACAAATATGCCCTGCAAAGATATTACAGATCATTTGAGAATCCGGCTCGATGCCAATGACAGAATCACCCGCTATGCCCTGCGAAAATTGAGTTGCGGCGGTGCTGTGGGCAACCAGTCTATGATTATCGACTGGCTTGAGAATAAGACTGCGGAAGAAGTGCTGAATGCCAATCCGGCGGAGATTCTTAATTCGCATAATGTCACTGACGAAATTGAAGAATATCTGCTGTTAAAGCACTTTTTGGCTGTCAAAGCGGGTTTGGCCATAATGCTTGGCCGCGAATCGGGCAGTGTCGAAGATTACTGTAAACTTGAAGCCATCCGCTGCAGTCCGCAAGGGACAGAAATAATAGCGCATATTGCAGTCGAAGGGATGACCGACGAGATAAAGGCCTGCGGAAACTGCGGGAAACACTGATAGATAAAGTTTCATTCAATAATTTCGATAAATTCTATTGAGACAAAGCCTTTCGATTTTGTCGATCATGATTGGCCAAAGGGAGTGAACTGAAAAGGCAAAACCGTTATGGGGCGACCTGCGCCAAATCATCAAATGAAACACCGAACAAACGCAGATATGGAAAAGGGAGGGCAACATGCCAAGATCCAAGAGTAAGTCCACTCAAGTCTTCGAAGTTAGATTATGGAGCAGAGAACATTACGAGAAGCCCAAAAACGCTAAAGATCAAATTAATGTTTGGAATGGACTTGTAATTAATAGAAAAGATACGAAGAAAAGGAGCCATTTCCACGGAGCGGGAGATTTGTTAAAAATCTTGGAAAGGTTTTATTTTGACGAAGAATCGAAGAATAAAGCGGTCATAAGATAGTCTTCCAAGCTCCTGTCTCCAGGGCAAAAAATAAAGACTATAGTTGAATAAGCAACTATTGAAATAGAGTAAAATTCACGACAAAGTCGAAACTGCGGGAGTTTCGGCCTACTCAAGAACGGATTCCAGCCTGCGCTGGAAAGACAGAATCGCAAGTCGTCCTTCGACTCCACTCAAGATGACTTTCGATAGTTGAGATTGCCACGTCCCGATGGAATCGGGACTCGCAATGACGATGACTCCCTTTTCGGTGGAGTGACAGAACGTTCGGCAGACTAAGGACAAGCTTGGCGTCTGCCGCCCACTAATTTCCCTGTAATTGCTGACGCAATCGGCAAAAACCCTCAAATTTCTTGCACTTTCCGCATTTTGGGAGTAAACTTAGGGCTGTTTCATTCGATATAGATTAGTGTAGGCGCCTGCTAAAGGCGCTTATATAAATAAGTAATTGGCACAGGAAAATTAAACTTGGGATTATTTGATTTGCTCTCCAGCGACATCGGCATAGACCTCGGCACCGCCAATACCTTAGTTTACGTGCGTAATCAGGGAATAGTTCTCAACGAACCATCGGTGGTAGCTATTGAACAAGCCACCGGTCGGGTTCTGGCCATCGGGTCGGCCGCCAAAGAGATGACTGGTCGTACGCCCAGCGGAATTGCCGCTATTCGCCCCCTTAGAGACGGTGTTATTGCCGATTTTGATATTTCCGAAAAACTGATAGCTGATTTTATTCGCCGGGTGGTCAAGCACAAATACCTGATGAAACCGCGAGTGATTATTTCAGTACCATCGGGAATTACAGAAGTGGAAAAACGCGCCGTGCGCGACTCGGCCGAAAATGCAGGAGCACGTGAAGTCTATTTGTTAGCAGAGCCTATGGCCGCGGCTATCGGAGTGGGCTTGCCAGTAGAACAGCCGTCAGGAAGTATGGTAATAGATATCGGCGGCGGCACTTCAGAAATCGCTGTTATTGCTCTTAATGGTATTGTCAATGATACATCGATAAGAGTGGCCGGTGATGAGTTTGACGAAGCCATCATCATGTATCTCAAGAAAAACTACAATTTACTGATAGGCGAATTGACCGCCGAAGAAATTAAAATCAAAATAGGTTCGGCCGTGCCGCTTGAAAAAGAGCTCACTATGGACATCAAAGGACGTGATTTGGTGGCCGGAGTGCCAAAAACTTTGAAACTATCTTCGGTGCAGGTACGTGAAGCCTTATCGGAGACAATAGATATTATAGTTGAAGCTGTCAGACAGGCATTAGAACGCACTCCGCCCGAGCTGGCCTCGGATATTCTGGAAAGAGGCATCGTGCTCACCGGCGGCGGGGCCTTACTACGAGGATTGGATAAACGGCTGCGCGAAGAGACCAATCTTCCGGTGAATATCGCCGATGATCCTTTAACCTGTGTCGTACGCGGCACCGGCAAAGTATTGGAAAACTTCTCGCACTACTCCAAAGTCCTTGAAAAAAGCCGCAAAGATTAGTATAGTCCCACAGGGTGGGACTTTTAAAAGTAAGGCGGCTATGAAAAATTCATTTCCATATGTCTTGATATTTGCCATGTTCATCCTTGCGTCTGCGCTGACGCAGCCGGGGTTCAGTCGCTCTTTCCGGAACGGCGGGGTTGGGCACATGTCCAAGAGCCCTTTCGGATTGAAATCGTTGGATAGAATCTATGACAAAAGGAATCAGCTTAATTTGTCAGATGACCAGGTTGAAGAGATAAAAAAGCTGATTTATGACTTCAGGTTGGCACAAACCGACCGGAAGGCGGCTATTGAAAAGTCAAAAATCAAACTGCGGCATTTGAAGTCCGATAAAGCGGCGGCCGAGCAGTCGATAATGGATGCCATAGACGAGACTCACAGATTAGAGGCAGAACGGGATAAAGCCTTGTGTAGTTTTCGAAAGGATGTTCGTTTGGTTCTGACCGACGAACAGATTAAGAAACTTGAAAACTTACGGAAAACTAGAAAATCAAATTCGCACCGGTTCCTGCCGTCAATCGAAAAAGAGATTATTTACGACGACTATCTTGAAAGCCAGTAATCTATTGACTTTCAATAACTAACCACTAGAATTAAACACTCCAAACTGCCAAAATGGCGCAGATGTGCCAAAATTGGTTGACTAACATCAAGAAAGAGTATAATCTAAACCAATGTCAATATCTAATAGCATCCTCATAAAAGCAATTCGGGAAAAAGCCGGCCGCCCGATGAAAATGAAAGAGCTGGCCAAAGCACTTGGAATATCCAGTTCCGAATACACAACTTTTCGAAACAATGTCAAAAAGCTGATCAATTCAGGTGAATTGGTTAAGCTGAAACGCGGCCGGATAGGCCTGTCATCTGAAATGGATGTTTTGGTTGGCAAAATCGCTATCAAAAAAAGCGGTATTGGCTTTTTACTGCGCGAGAACGCCGAAGACATTCTAATTCCGCCGCAGCAAACATCTACCGCCTTAGATGGCGACAAAGTTATGGTCAGGCTGTCCGGTCGGTACGACAATCGTGAAGCCGGCACAGTCATCAAAGTACTTGAGCGCACCAACCGGAACATTGTCGGCCTATTCAAACACGGCAAACATTTCTCTGTAGTTGTGCCTGACAATCCGCGCATCCACAGAGATCTCTACATCCCTCCCGACGCCACTTTCGATGCCCAGGACGGCGAAAAAGTTGTCGCGGTATTGACCCAGTGGGATGACCCCTATCTCAATCCGGAAGGAAAAGTAATTGAGCGGCTCGGCCGCCCGGGACAAATGGGTGTGGATATGCTCACCATAATCAGGAGTTTTGATCTGCCGGAAGCCTTCCCCGATGAAGTTTTGACCGAGGCGGAGCAAGCCGCCGCATTTTTGGAAGTAGAGGAAAACCAGCGGCTCGACCTGACCAATGAATGTATTTACACAATAGATCCTTTTGATGCCAAAGACCATGACGACGCCGTATCAGTTGAAAAAACTCCGCAAGGTTACAAGCTGGGAGTACATATCGCCGATGTTTCGCACTACGTAAAAGCCGGAACTCCATTAGACAGAGAGTCGCTGCGGCGGGGGAATTCGGTCTATCTGCCGGGGATGGTGGTGCCGATGCTGCCGGAAGTATTATCCAACGATGTTTGTTCGCTTCGGCCGGACCGGAAACGCCTGACGCATTCCGTATTTATGGAATTTGACCGTACCGGTAAAATGCTGAAATGGCGTATTGCTGATACGATTATCATATCTCGGGCCAAATTGTCCTATGAAGAGGTTCAGGAATTTTTTAATAACGGCAGCGGCGATTCACTAAGCAAAGAAGTGGGCGACAATCTCAAAATTGCGCGTGAGTTGGCCAAGATTCTGACTCAAAAGCGGTTTACGGCGGGGTCGCTGGACTTTGATTTGCCGGAATCCAAGATTATTCTCAATGAAAAAGGGGAAGTATTAGAGCTTAGCAATCGAATTCGTTTGGAGTCGCATCGGTTAGTTGAAGAATTTATGCTGGTGGCCAACAAGGCAGTAGCGCTCGAAGCCAACCGCCAGCGGCGGCATTTTCTTTACCGCGTGCACGACCGGCCTGACGAAGAAAAGATTACCGAGTTTTCTGAAACCATGAAACGGTTGGGCTACAGCTTTCCGGTTTCCGATGGAATGAGGCCGATTCAATTCTCCAGGTTCTTGGAAAAAGTAAAAGATGCGCCCGAGGCGGACTTTATAAATGAACTAATGCTGCGTTCGATGAAAAAAGCGGTTTACCAGCGAGACAATATCGGGCATTTCGGTTTAGCGTTTACCCATTACGCCCATTTTACATCGCCCATTCGACGTTATCCGGATTTGCTGGTGCATCGGCTTCTCCGATTGATGGCCGGTGGCGGTTACACTGCCAAGGTCTCTGAAAATGCACCGGCTTTAATCGACCGAGTCGGGCGGCATTGCTCTGATACAGAACGCGTGGCCGAAGCGGCCGAACGGGAAGCTATTAAAGTCAAACAAGTGCAATTTATGGCGCGGCATATTGGCGATGAATTTGAGGGTGTAGTATCAGGAGTGGCGCGCTGGGGCTTCTGGGTCAGACTGGATAATCTGGGAGCGGAAGGACTGGTTCGAATTTCATCGATAGATGATGATTATTATTACTATGATGAAAAACATTACCGACTGATCGGTCGCCGCCGCAAACGCAGTTTCAGAATGGGAGACCGTGTTAAAGTAACTGTGCTGCGAGTTGATGATATCAAACATGAGATTGAGCTTTTACTGGCGGGAACTAAGATCGCTCCGATAGCCATAATTGAAGGCGATCCAAAATTGAAAAAACCGAGCCGTCGCCGTCAGCACAATGAGAGATTTTTTGCGCAAAAACAAAAACGCCGCAAGCACCCACATTGAGCACATCAGATGAAGAAAGTCGCTTTATTAATCCAGAACGAACAGCTTCAAGCTGATGCCATCAATTGGTCGGCCATCGGTCAGGTGGTCCCTGATTTTCCCCAACTCTACCAATTGGTGAAAGAACAGGACGTCTCACTCGTACTGGTAGATTCAACTGATTTTGAAGTCAAACCGGCCATAGCCACAAAACTACGCCGGCGCAACGGACTTCTGGAAATCTGGAAGATTGTCAATCATGAAACAGATGCAATGGTGGAGTCAAGTTACATCGACGGTGCTTTGGTTCGTGATTTAGGGCTAAGAGGAATTTCTGCCAAAGTAAAGCAAATACTCGAAACCAAAGATTTGCTGGCCAGATACAATCTAGTTGGACGCAGCGCCAAAATGAAAGCCGTGGCGGAAACAGTGGAGAGAATTTCTCCGACTGAAGTATCGGTGTTGATCGTCGGTCCATCAGGTTCCGGTAAAGAGCTAATTGCCGAGGCCATTCACCGAGATTCAAAACGCAGCAAAGGCCCGTTTGTGGCATTCAATTGCGGCGCTCTGGCGGAAGGACTGCTGGAGTCGGAATTATTCGGACATGAAAAGGGGGCATTCACCGGTTCTGTCGGAAAACGCGAGGGGCTTTTTGCCAAGGCCGAAGGCGGCACCATTTTCCTTGATGAGATTGGTGATACTCATCCGGGAATGCAGGTGAAACTTTTACGCGTGCTCGAAGACGGCACCTACTATCCGGTGGGGTCGTCAACTCCCAAAAGAGTCAATGTTCGAGTAGTTGCGGCCACCAATCGGGATTTGACTGAAGCCATCAGGGAGAAACAGTTTCGGGAAGATTTGTATTTTAGAATCGGCGCCGTTAAGATAATTGTGCCATCGCTTTTGGAACGAAAAGAGGATATACAGCCGTTACTGCAACATTTTTGGAAGAACCAACGGGGGCTTGATTACTCTGATTCGGCATTAGAGCTTTTGATGAAATACGACTGGCCGGGGAATGTCCGCCAGCTTAAGAATTTTACCGAACGGATGATGGCGCTGAAGCCATCGGGACTAATAGATGTCAACGATGTCGAAAGGTTTTTGGCGGAGCAGCACTCGGCGGCCACTCATTTGCCCGTCTCGACGGGCAAGACCACCGAAGAAGCGGGGCAGGAATTGATTTATCGGGCAATTATGTCTTTGGGGAGCGAAGTACGTATGCTGCGAGATTTAATAACGGCCAATTTGCCGGGCGGAGAGAACGGTAGTTCGTTGCGGGATGTGCGTGAAAGATTTGGCAGTGCCACGACGGTCGAGAATATGGAGGAGGCTTTAATTGAAAAAACTTTGCGCGAGGCCGGCGGCAATCGCAAAGCCACCGCCAAAAGGCTGGGTATCGGAGAACGAACACTCTACCGGAAACTGAAAAAGTACGGGCTGTCCTGACAGTGCGGAGATTTCTGCCGACCATATTCCTAATTCTTTATACCGTCAGCACAGAAGCCGCCCAGGAATTATCAACTTTTGTGTATCCATCGGAAGATGAACTGGAAGAAGCTTTTTATAATGGCGAAATTGATTTTATTCAACTGGTGACTTTGCAGGAAATAATCAGAAACGGCATTGATTCATCGGAGATTTATCTTCTGGATGAAATCCCCAACCTGTCTTTTTTCCTTCGAATACGTCAATTGGAAATGTCAGAGCTGGGGACCGAGCAGGGAAAGCCGTTTTTAGATGAACAAGTCTCGGGCGGACAAATCAACGCAAGGGTAAGCCATTATTATTCCAGGCAACTAGAGGACGATAGAGATGGCCGTTATAGAACTTCGGGGGAAATAAACCTGAAAGAGGAACTAAAAGCGGCATTTCGTTTGCACCGTGAGTATAGCGGCGTGGAAAGATTAGTCTATAGGCGAATTGAGTTTAGGCCAAAAAAAGGCGCCCTAAAGCGTTTAGTAATGGGTAATTACACGACCCGGCTGGGGCTGGGGACAATTATGGGCTACCGAGGGAAACTTCTGGATTTCTCCAATGATATCAATGGTGAGTCTTTTCTATATCCTGACTACGGCGGGTACAATGGTATTCAGGCACAACTAAAAAAGGGGAAATTGGACGGAGAATTGGCATTCTCGCAAGTACGCGATGAGACTCATTCTTTCAGAACCGTTGGCGGGAGTTTTGGACGCACGTATAAGAATTGGAAACCCATGGCTATTATGTCTCTGACAAATCTGCGCAATCGTGTTACCGAAGAGTCAATCAACGACTCCAAATACGGAATTAATTTACGGTCGAAGTATGCCGGCGGCTACAACGAATTTGAAATTTCCGCTCAATCAGGCGAACGGAATTCATTCGGTGCTTTTATTACCGAAGGGGAGCATTTATTTCAAGAGGCAGAAATCGATTATGCCTTGTGGATATATAGCGAAGCCTATCTTGATTTAACCGGTGGATCGAAAGCAGCCAGTATTCGAAACACAAACGAAATCGACGAAGTTGACTTTAGCTATTCCGACAAGCGGAGTGGCCAGGAAGGTGGGCTGTTGAAAACGACAATCGAGCTATCGAATAAAACCGAACTGATTAATTCAATAATTTTTGCTCAAAGAGATAAAGAAAATTACAATTTTGAGTTTCTTTCGGCAATTGAGAAACACATCAATTCAAAAATGACTATGCGGCTCGATCATGTCAGCCGCATTAAGCATCGATTGGAAACAGGCAATGAAACAGATGATGCCTTCAGGAGAAGCCGCATAGAACTTCGCTATATCAATCTTTCTCTTTATGTTCGAACTTATCTGGCCTATCAATCAAAAACCGATGAAGATGATTATACTTCGTTCTTCACCAATGTCAGGTATAAGGATTCACGTATGGGGGAATTGGCTCTATGGTTTAATCTGGGTGAATTCAGGCACAACCAAGGCAGAATTGATTATTGGTATGCGTTCGTAGAATATCGCAATGAAATAATCGAAAACTTGAAAACAGTGGCCAAGCTTACCCACAGTTATCGCAGAGGTCAGCCCGATGAACACTTGTTTACAATAACTCTGGGTTTCGAACTAACGATATGATGAACTCCTATAAGAAAGTCTATCTTTTGCTCGCGACACTGATTGCAAGCACAGATTGTTTTGGCGCAATAGTCGTCAATGAGGCCATGGTCAATGAACCGGGGAGCAGCACTTCCTTGGAATGGATTGAACTATACAACAATTCGCAGAGTCAGGGTTTTTTGGGCACGCATTACATGGTCATCGGTAATGATACCATCACTTTTCCGTCGGGTCTGCGGCTGGCGCCGGGAGAGTATTTCATCATCTGCCAAAAACTGTTCAGCGATTTGTCATCGGCCGGTTTTGAAGGTGTCTGGGGTGACTCATCGGGAGTCTGGGGAGATACGCCCTATGAAAGTTCTCTCCCCATTAATTTCAATTTCGATGTCAGTTTTTCGCTGATAAACGGCGGCAGCAGTATCAAGCTTTATAATGCTTTTAATATCCTGGTGTCGGAGTTTCTTTGGACCCAGGACGGTCAGGACGGTTTTTCCTGGGAGCGTGAATATCCGGATTCGTCAAGAATTCTACAGTGCATTCACCCCAATAAATCTACTCCCGGATTTGTTAACTCGGTATCTCCGGTGGCTTTTGATTTGTCACTGGAGCAAATCGATATCACTCCCTTTAATGGTTCCACGATTGTATTCTTTCATATCGTCAATCGCAGTTACAATGTCGTCAGCGGAGCTAAACTCTATTTCTTCAGTGATCCGAGTGACACGACCGTGGTCCCGACAGACACACTTCAGATTTTCGAACTACCCGATGCCTTGCCGGGATATACTACTTTGGTCGGCGGAAACTATTCGTTGAACGGAGTCTATGATTCTCTTCTGGCTGAACTCACTGATGATGACCGGCTTCAGAATAATCGCCAAAGGTTCACAGCGGCAGGCAGAGATTTTCCGCCCCTTTTCATAAATGAGTTTTTGGCTAATCCAACTACTGCACTGGGATCGGAGTGGGTGGAAATAAAGAATACTTCGAACGTCGCCATTGATATGAAAGATTGGCAGCTTGGAGATGCGTTGGCATCCCACACAATCACCGATTCAACGTATCTTGTTTATCCGGGTGAGTACCTGGTGGTAGTACAGGATTCCACTGCTTTTCTCAATTATTATTCAACATTCGGCGGATTATTGTTGGAGCCGGAGAGTTGGTCGGCGCTGAATAATGCTGGTGATCAAATAAAGCTCATGGACGGATTCGGATTTCAATCGGACAGCTTGGGTTTTTCATCGACATTCGCAGATAATTTTACCTGGGCGCTGGCCGAATCCGGATTCAATGCCGGAGTCTGGGGACGTTCCCAGGATACCGGCGGCACACCCGGGGCTGTAAACAGAGTGGTATTTTCATCGCTGGGAGAAGATGTCAACCTGACGATTACGCCGGAGCATTTTTCACCGGACGGGGATGGCATTGAGGAAACCGTTCTGTTTACTTTGGAAGCGCCTGAATCGGATTCTTATTCACTTCGCATATTTGATCGATTTGGCCGGGAAGTACGCCAGCTGCTTGATAAAGAGAATTATTTGAGCCCAAGTTATACCTGGGATGGACACGACGATTCGGGCCGACGACTTCCTATCGGTATCTATATTGTAGTTTTTGAAGTGTCCGGCATTCAAGATGTCAAAAAAACAGTGGTGATTGCGCGGTAATGATGACGATTAATCGAATTGTCATTGCCTCTCTCCTATTATTTGGCGCTGTTGGTAATTCCGCCAATGCGTTTGAATTCATGACCACTCGTGGCTCGGGGATGGGGAATACTCTGGTAATTTCCGAGCCGTCGGCTACTACTTTACTATTGGTGCCATCATCGGGAATTGAAAAAGGTGAGTGGATAGTAGAACTGGGCGGGGTGCAGGAGTACGGGTTAAGCGAACTCAACCGAGCCTATTTGGCCGCTGCCACGAAGTTTGGTGATTATACGATTGCCCTGGGACTGGAACAGTTAGGGGAGCGTGATTTTTACGCCGAGCGCACCGGGAAAATGAGCCTGGCCTATAACTGGTATGATTATAATTTTGCGGTCAACATATCAGGCATAGAGTATTCCTTCGGGGGAAATTATGCTTCGCAAAGTGCCGGAACTGCGGGAGCTGGCATATCATATTCTCACAAGCGATTTCTTCTGGGATTAGCCGCCGATAATCTTAATTCTCCGAAAATCACAGATAATTCTCCGGCTATTAATCCACAGTTTTCGATTTTCAGTGAATTCATCGGCAAAGGCGCATATTCGCTGACGGCCAGAGCGACTTTTGAAAAGGACGAGTCGATGCAATTAGCGCTCGGGCAGAAAATCGATGTATCCAAGCGCGGCACCGTTTTCTGGGGCTTTAATACCAAACCATTTCAATTTGGGGGCGGTTTTGATGTTTGGTATAATGCCCAGGGAACGATTACTTATGCCGGGTCGTATCATCCGACGCTTGGCTTTACTCATAATTTGAGCATTATTTATCATTTCGGTAAACGGAAAAAGCCGGACGACACTTTTGAATAAGGCAGTCATAACTCGCGAAGAATTTGAAAAGAAAGAAGCCCAGCTTCTGGCTCCCTATGCTGCCCTTTCAAGCGCTTCTCGCGGGCGGGTATATCCTCAAAAAGAACATCCTTTGAGAACGGCCTTCCAAAGAGACCGCGACCGAATTATTCATTCAGCGGCATTTCGCAGAATGGAATACAAGACGCAAGTGTTTATTCCTCATGAAAGTGACCACTTCCGCACACGGCTGACCCATACCATCGAAGTTGCTCAAATCAGCCGCACTATTGCCCGCAGTTTGGGCCTGAACGAAGACCTGGCCGAAGCCATTGCTTTGGTTCACGATGTTGGGCATACTCCATTTGGGCATGCCGGAGAAGATGTATTGAATGAATTATTGCGCGACTCCGGCGGGTTTAATCATAACCGGCAGTCTCTACGCGTAGTCGACATTTTGGAGCGGCGTTATCCGGACCATCCGGGTCTGAATTTGACGTACGAAGTTCGCGAGGGCATTGTCAAGCACGAAACCAAAGTGAAAATAGAATTAGCGGAATTTAAGCCTGATGAGCGGCCGACGCTGGAGGCATCATTGGTGGATGTGGCCGATGAGATTGCTTACAACGCTCATGATATCGATGACGGCTTGAGTTCGGGTTTTATTTCGTTCGATGAAATACGGACTTCAGAATTCGCGGATATCATCCAAATTGATATTTCAAGGAGCACTTTTGCCGATGATGACCAATTGCGTTATGCCATGGTGCGCCGGATAATTGACAAAATGGTTAGTGATGTGCTTGAGGAAACCGGACGGCGCATTCAGAAGTTCAGAATTACCAATCTGGGCGCCTTTCGTCAATCAGAATCAAAAATCTGCGGCTATTCAGACGAAATGCACAATGTCGTAAAGCAAATCAAGAGATTTCTTTTTCAAAAGCTCTATCGCCACCCGCAACTGGAAAAACATTCACAAGACGCCGCAACCATAATTGTGGGGTTGTTTAAAGTGCTGACTGTTAATCCTAATTTGCTTCCCACAAATTATCAACAAAGACTTGACTCTGAAAGCAAAGAGATTGTTGCGGCTGATTACATAGCCGGGATGACGGATCGGTTTGCAGAAAAAACTTTCGAAGAATTAAAAGAACAATAAAAAAAGACTAAAAGTCGGGATTATTGTGATGCACCAGTTCCCAGGTAGTGTCGCCGACGGACTGGGAGTGCAATTCATGAAAATGCATTTTGATTATACCCAGGTCGGGCACAAACCAGAGCGTGGCTATTCGGGAGTCGGTTGAAATAGTAGTTCTCCGTTCGTTTTTCAAAACGTAAACTCTTGGAAATTGTCCAGCCGCCACTCGCAACGACGTCGTATCGATCACAGTCGTTTTATCACCTGAAAGCAGGCCGCCGGTTCGCCAACTATCTCTAATATCAAAAGGAAAAACCAGGCCAATTTTATCTCCGTTTAAATAGTTCCAATACATATAAACGGTGTCCCCTTTTATGACGACCGGTCTTTCCGGATATTGTTGAATGATGTTGTTGTTAAACAGATAGGACCATACTGTAGCTGCTCCGATCGGTGGCTCCGAATCATATCTGTCAATAGCTACGTAGACCGTATCAATTATATACTCGGGTTTTATCGAGTCAACCGGCTGTAAATTGTCGATGACGTGATAGACCCAGGTACTGCCGATAGCATTGGGGAAATTTCGCACCGAGCCCGCTTTTATGGGCGCTACCGGAACTTCTTCCTGGCAAGCGGCCGCCACCAGCAGTAAAGTTGTGAGTATCGATAACAGTTTTATTCTATTCATGTCTATTCCAGATTTAGCAAAATATATGCAATTTGTTAAGAATGAGCAAAATTTACCTTTGCTACCATTTTAACGAGCAGTTTCTGCGAATTGTTCATTGGAGCGTACTCGAACCGGACTATCAAATAAAGTGAAATGCGTTGCAGCAGGTTCTTGGCGGCCGAGCTTGCTGGCCTGCTAACTCATTGAATAGCAAAAGATTGCCTCTACCACATATTAGGGCACGAGGATTGCCACTACCTGACGTATGGAGTGCTTTTTTGGTTCATTTCAACTGCCTATTAAGAGTGACCTGCAGAAATCGGCAGTAGTAATTTTTCATATTCCAGAATTGGGGATTCGTTTTAAGGCGCCTTTCGATGGGGTCGATGAGGACCACAATGATTTTGCGGCACTTTTGGCACTTTTGGAGTTTATAGATTCCAACCAGAAATATCTTAAAAGCAATGTCTATCAGATATTTGGCGACAACCGCAAGCTGATTAATCAATTGAATCTAATGGAGCCGCTCCCCGTAAAATTCACCGGCCTTTTCGAAAAAACCTCCGATTATAAAAAAAAATACAGATTCTCTCTGGCCTGGGTGTCCCATGACCGAAATTCGGCTCTGGACAACCTTTATGATTGACCAGGAGCCCGGCTGTGCTATTTTTAGCTGTGGCCAGCCCCAATCAGCTCCGCGATGACATTACCAAAGGGAAATTCAAACCGGTCTATTATTTTTATGGCAGTGAAGATTACCGCCGTAGCGAAGCTGAAAAGTTTGTAGCCGACCATTTCCTGCCCGACTTGCAGAGGTCAATCAACTATCACAAAATCGACTCGAAAAGAACTTCCGCGTCCGAACTCGCCGCTTCTCTGGCTAATCTCCCTATGTTAGGGGAAAAGCAAGTGTATGTTGTCGGAAATTTTGAATCTTATAAGTCGAAAGAGTTGGAACAACTCCTCCGCTATACCAAACCGCATGACCCCAATCGAGTGATTATCTTAAGTACGTCATCTGCAAAAACTCCCAAGAAGACATCACTGTTCTTCAAAACCGTTTCAGAAATTGCGGAACCTATTGAATTTAGAAAACTGACTGTGCAGGAGACACAAGGCATCATCACAGCCCGCCTGTCAAAAAATAAACTGACTATTGCAGCCGATGCTCTGGAACTTTTATCCGGTCTGGTTGATGGCGACCGCGGCGGATTGGAATCGGAATTAAATAAGCTGATTGACTACAAAAGCGAAAGCGGATCGGTAACGATTGAAGATATCAAGAAAATCTGTGCCGGTTACCAACTTTTTAACATCTTTGAACTGGGCGATATAATTATCGAAGGTAAGGCACCGAAGATTCTTCGGATGGTGCAAGCACTAGCAGGTGCGGGAACCAGTATTGATTATTTGATTTCGTTATTGCAAGCGCATTTCATTTCGCTATATCTGGTCAAAAACGAGAAAAATCCGGTCGGCAATAGGGGATTTCTCATCTCCAAATTCCGCCAGCAGGCCAAAGCTTATTCCAATCAGCAACTGGAGGGCATGATTATCGAATTGGCTGTGGCCGACACCGAGATCAGGCATCAGCGTTTTCCAAAAGAACTGATTCTGGAAACGCTGACATTCAAGCTCTCCAACAAGAATTAGAAGCGAATGAAGCCACTTCCCCGGGAAGAAAGCCAGAAGTCGGCTGTAAATAATAGTGAAAAGTGGCCAGATGAGCGAAAGCTCCTGGAAGCGGCCCAAAATGGCGACCAAAAGGCTTACGGGGTGCTCATTCGCCAGAATCAGAAGAAGCTGTTTCGGTTTGTATATGGGATTCTGGGAAACTTTGATGCGGCCGAAGATATTGTACAGGAAGCGTTTATAAAGGGTTGGGAGGCCATAAAAACTTTTCACCCCGGGTATGCGTTTTACCCTTGGCTATCAACCATCGCCAGAAACTTGACATACAACTGGATTCACCGAGAGGAAAGAAAAGAGTCATTGGAGAAGCTTCAGGACAAAGGATATGAACCTGAATCATTCGATTTGGGGCCGTTCGAAAAGCTGCTTGAAAAGGAAGGCTCAAAAAAACTTTATAAGGCTATCCAGGCTTTGCCGGTCGAATTCAGGACGGTGTTTGTAATGAGGCAGTTTGAACAAATGAGTTATGAGGATATTGCGAGCTTTTTGAAAATTCCTCCGGGGACAGTCGATTCCAGACTGCACCGGGCCAGAAAACTCCTGATGGAAGCATTGAAAGACATTTTGTAAAGTTGACTTTTCAAGAGAAGAAAATGGATCATTCATATTACAGGGATAAAGTTTCGGCTTATGCTGATGGCGCTTTGGAATCACAGGAACGGGAGCTAATTCGCCGTCATTTAGAGGACTGCGCCGAGTGCCGAACTCTGCTTCAGAATCTGTTTCGCCTAAGCGAAGCAATTGAAGAAGAGAGCGGACTGAAAGGTGATGAGTATTTCGAAAGACTGGCAGCCCGAATTGAGAATAGAATCTCGCAACCGGCAGAAAAGGTTGTCGATGTTCGAGGGTTCCGCTGGGAGTCTCTCTGGTGGAAAGTGAGCGCCGCGGCGGCATCGGTTCTGTTGGTCGGAACTATCGGTTACTACCAATGGAAAGAAGATGAAAAAACACCGGCATCATATACGGATGATTTGAGAACGGCCCAGAAATCAGCGGCTGTCGGCAGGGACTCGGCGGCAGTCAAAGAAGATTTTGAATTAGAAGGAGGCCGGGTCGGTCAGAAAACTGCAGGAAAAGCAGTCGACATTGAATCAAGATTAGAAAAAAAAGAGGAAAGCAATGTCCCCACCGGACCGGAAAAAGATAATCAGACAGGGGATGTGGTGAAAAAATCAGCTGCTGCACGAGTCAATGAAGCCCCGTCAATTTCGTCCGAAGCTCCGGCAGAATCCAAAACAAAAGATGCAGAAAATAAAGAAGCAGCCTCCGGAGGAACAGTCGAAAAACCTTCGGCGGGATATATCGTCACCGACGAAGTGGCTCAAATCGAACAGTTAAAATCCAGTTTAGCTCCAATTGTGGGGCAGCAGAATACATTAGCGCAATGGCGTATCCAAAGAGACTCGATACAAGATGAATTGGGGCTTGAAATTGATACTTTGTTGAACTCCGATTCCGTTCAAAACAATAAGCGTGCGGCACAAGCGGCTTTTCGGATGGACCAAGATGCCGACTCACTCAAAGCATTCCAGGAGCTGGCCAATTCCTGGTATCAAATTGCTTTGCAGACTCCGGATAAGAATGAAAAGAACAGGGCTATTCAGTTTTTGAATTGGTACAAAGGGAGATTTCCGGTGGACTCCCCGGCGGTTAATCAACAGCTTCAGCAGCTTCCGAAATAACTATTTAATCCTCATCCTTAAATTTTGACCACAACTTTTCGACCCCATTTACGTATCTATTCCTGTAAAACAGACCATTTCTAATCGGGAGGTTGGTAATATGGCCAAGAGACTTTATCGTTCATTTGACAACAAGATGCTGGGCGGCATTTGCGGCGGCTTGGCCGAGTATTTCGACGTTGACCCCAGCGTCATGCGCATTTTAGCGGTCATTTCACTTTTCATATCCGGTGGGATGACTATACTGGTCTATATTGTGGCCTGGATTATCATTCCCTTGAACGAGCCGTCAATTACTGCAGAAAAGCCAAAGGTGGTTCCTGTGAAAGTTGGTGAACCACCCAGAATTTCGCCCTGGACTACCTACATGCCGGGATTAGTGCTGATATTTTTCGGGTCGATGCTTCTGATAAGAGAGCACTGGTTCTGGTTTGCCTGGAGAGATATGTGGCCGGCGATTCTGATAGCTGTGGGTCTGGTATTGATATTTGCCGGAAAACGGTCACCCAGTAAAGAATCACACGTATCTGAAAACCACGGGCAATCCAATGCCCCAAATCATGGGGCCATATCATGAGTCCGGCCAGATTCAGATGGGGTATCATCCTGATTCTACTGGGGTTGCTGATATTCTTCAGGAATGTGGGGCTTTTGCGGGATGACTTCTGGACCAGTCTGGTAATGTTCATCCCCATTTTGCTTATCGCCATCGGTCTGGAAAAGATATTTGTCAAAACCAAATTGCAAATTATTTCATATCTGACTTCTGTAATAATTCTATTAGGAGGTCTGGCTTTTGCATTTTATGAAAACCTGGGCGCCAGCGCCGGCAGTTTTTTTTCAGAATCACATGTTGTGCGTCAGCATGACGACAGTGTCAAAAAAATCATGGCTGAAGTTGATGTGGATGAAACAGCGCTGACTATACGTGACTCCGGCGAGGACATTTTATATGCGTCATTTGATCGCTTCACTCGCAAACCGGATTTTAACTATAGTGTCACGGGCGACAAAGCGGAATTAAAGATGACCAGCCGCGGCAATGACTTTTTGGGTGGAATTGTAAAAGTCGAAACCGACCAACAGCAGGACTGGACAGTCAGTTTTTCCAAAAGTATTCCGCTGGATTTTGTGTGCCGGGGCGATGACGCTGATGTTCATCTGAATCTGGAAACGACTCCTCTGGAGAATCTGGTCCTGGACATGCAGAATTCCTACATTTATTTGAAACTCGGTGATTTGATCCCGATCGTACATGTGCAGATTAACGGCGCAGATTCCAAGCTTAAACTGCGGATTCCGGAACATGTCGGAGTCAGAATTAATGCCGAAGGTTACGAGTCGTATTTTGAGCGCGTAGGGATGCGCCAAAATGACGGCTGGTTTGTCAAAGACGGCAATGACACGCTGGAGTCGCAGGTGGAGATTAATATGGACGCCAAATTGAGTTCTTTTTCAATAGATTATTTTTAGAGTCCGTAAATCGCAGTGAGTCTTTTGAAGGGGTCCGACTTTGTCGGACCCTTTTTTGTCTTTGCCTTTTACCTTTCTGTTAAGTAAAATCTGGCCAATGCCTTCCAAATCGAATGATAGAAGTCAACTCCAAGGGAAGATTATAGCCATCGATGGCCCCGCTGGTTCAGGAAAATCAACTACTGCCAGAATTTTGGCGGAACGGCTGGGCTATGTTTATCTCGATACCGGCGCGATGTACCGCGCCTTAACTTACGCGGCTTCCAAAAAGAATATCGCGCCATCCAATAGTGAGGCACTGGCAGTATTAGCTCGCCAGCTCCCTTTAAGATTTGAGTCGACCGCTGGGCAGAACAAAGTTTTTATCGACAATGAAGATGTGACAAAACTAATTCGAAGTCCGGAAATAACGCGAATAGTATCGGAAGTGGCAGCTCATGCCGAAGTGCGCCAGGCCATGGTCGAAAAACAGAAGGCTATCGGCAAAAATGGTTCGATTGTAGCCGAAGGTCGGGACACCACCACTGTAGTCTTTCCCAATGCGGACATAAAGATTTACATGGATGCGTCGGTCAAAGAGCGCGCCCGCCGGCGGGTTCTTGATATGAGTGCAATGGGTGTAAACACAACAATTGAAGAGCAGGAAAATGAAATCAACCGTCGGGACGGTTTGGATTCAAGACGCCAACATTCGCCGCTCAAGCGCGCTGATGATGCGGTAGTGGTTGATACGACCAATCTGACTATTGAAGATCAGGTTAATCGAATTCTGGAATTGTTGAACGAGCTGGTAAATGAAAAATGAAGATACTTTTTTGGACGGGCTGGTCATTTTTTAGAATTATCGCCACAGTCATTTTTCGCGTCAAAATTATCGGTACAGAAAATATTCCGGAAAAGGGCGGTTTCATTCTAGCCTCCAATCATATTTCCTACTACGATCCGCCGCTGGTCGGCTGCTGCATCAAACGAGAAGTTTATTTTTTTGCTAAAAGGGAACTCTTTCGATTCAAACCATTCGGTTGGATTCTGCTTCGAGTCAATGCCCGACCGGTAAATAGAGCCGGAGTAGACCGAGCCGCTATTGATACGGCAGTGGAGATACTGAAAAGCGGAAATGGCTTGACAGTTTTTCCCGAAGGGACTCGATCAAAGTCCAAAGATTTATTGCCCGTTAAACCGGGGATTGGAATGATTGCGCGACAGGCCGAAATTTCTATTGTCCCGGCTTACATTCACGGCGCCAACCAGCTTTGGAATTGTTTTATTGGCCGAACTCGACTTACTGTCAGTTACGGAAAGCCAATAGCTGCTGAATGGGTCAAATCACATGAATTGACCAAAGAGGGGTATCTGGCCATTGCCGATGAGATTATGAATCGCATTGTCCAACTTAAATCAGAGATTAGTAGGCCCGAATAAAATCATTTTTAACTGAATTATTACTTTTTTTATGTTAAAAATCGCTTGGCAATCTACGAAAATGTATTATATAGTCCCCGCTGCCCGGGAAACTTTCAGTAGTTTTTAAGAGGCGACCTGATCTAGCTTCCCTGTAATCGGGAAAATTCAAACTAATCAGGTGAAGTTCGAGAAGGAGGTTTTCTTAATCTGATGGCAGAGACCAAAAAGAAGACTGTTATAACCGCTATCGCTAAAACATCCAAGCGTAAAGCCACTACGGCTAAAAAGACCAAAAAGACCAAGACCAAACGGGTCGAAACCAAATCCACCGCAGTTGATTTAGAGAGTTCGCACGAGGATGCGATTGGTATCGCTGAAAAAGTGGTAACCAGTCGTCAGCAGCGAATGATCGACCGGGCCGGTGTGCGCGCATCAGCGTACACGGCGCCGGACATGATTGTCCCGGAAGAAGTCGCCGCCGTTAAAATCACTGACGTGTCCGGTGTGGTCTATGATGCACCGGAATATCAGCAGATGATTGACATGTACGAGACGACGCTCACGGCCATCAAGGAAGGGGAAATTGTCAAGGGTACCGTAATGGATGTTACCCGAGACGACGTCATTGTTGATGTTGGATTCAAATCGGAAGGGATTATTCCGATCGATGAATTCCCCCGCCCGGTTAATATCAAAGTGGGCGATGAAATCGACGTTTATCTCGAGCAAATCGAAGATATCAACGGCCAGCTGATTCTCTCCAAGCAAAAAGCGGATTTTATGCGCGTTTGGGACAGAATCCGTGAAATCCACGATTCCGGTCTGCCGGTTGAAGGGCGCGTGGTGCGCCGTATTAAAGGCGGATTGGTGGTGGACGTGCTGGGGGTCGATGCTTTCTTGCCCGGCTCACAAGTGGCGCTTCGTCAGGTGCCTGATTTTGACGCGCTGATTAACAAGAACATGGGCGTTAAAATAATCAAAATTAATAAGAACCGCCGCAATATCGTCGTTTCTCGCCGTGTCGTGCTGGAAGAAGAACGCGAACAAATGCGCGGCAAGCTGCTTCACGAGATTGAAGTGGGGCAAGTGCGACCGGGCACAGTCAAAAACGTCACTGATTTCGGCGTTTTCATAGATTTGGGAGGAGTCGATGGACTTCTTCATATAACAGATATGTCCTGGGGACGTATACGTCACCCATCGGAAATGGTGTCGCTGGGTGCAACCATCGATGTCAAAATTCTTGATATCGATGACAAGACTCAACGCATTTCGTTGGGCCTAAAGCAGATGACGCCGTATCCGTGGGAGAATATCGAACAGAAATTCCCCATAGGTCAAAAAGTCAAAGGACGCGTAGTATCGATTACTGATTACGGTGCGTTTGTAGAGCTGGAGAAGGGGATCGAGGGATTGATTCATATTTCCGAGATGTCCTGGACACAGCATATCAAGCATCCGTCGAAAATAATGTCGGCCAATGACCAGGTCGAGGCGGTGGTGCTTTCGGTTGACAAGGATAACGAAAAGATATCGCTGGGTATTAAGCAGATGGAACCGGATCCGTGGAAAACCATCGAAGAAAAATACCCGGTCGGCAAGATTGTCAGCGGCGTGGTGCGCAATTTGACGGCGTTCGGCGCTTTTGTGGAACTCGAAGAAGGCATAGACGGGCTGGTGCATATATCTGACATGTCCTGGACCAAGAGAATCCAGCATCCCTCGGAAGTCATGAAAAAAGGTGACAAGATTGATATCAAGATTCTCAAAATCGACCACGAGAACCGCCGCATTTCGCTCGGCTTCAAGCAGCTGGCGGATGATCCCTGGCCGGCTATTGCCGAGAAATATGCAATTGGTTCGGAATGTCTGGGACGGATTGTTAAAGTTCTTGACCGCGGTGTGATTATTGACCTGGACGGAGAGGTCGAGGGTTTTGTGCCCGCAGCGCAACTGGGGCATAAAGAACTGGCTAATCCGGCGGCGGCATTCAAAGCCGGCGATGAGCTTCAGCTGCAAGTGATTGAACTTGAGCAGGGCCAGCGGAAAATAGTCCTCTCGGTCAGCGCTTATTTCAAAAAGCGAGATAAGTCAGAGCTAGATGACTTTTTGGCCAAACATCCGCTAGCGGCGCTTCCGTCATCAGGTGAGGCTGCGCCAACACCTAAACCCAAAGGTGGGCATCACAAAGCGGTGAAAACAGAAGTCGAATCTGCTGACACCGGTGGTTCGGAGTCGAAAGAAGCCGGTGTGGCGACCGAGGCTCCTGAAGAAACTGAACAGTTGTAGTTCAGCTCAATATTTTAATAATTCAGCGACGGGTTGGTTTTCAGCCCGTCGCTTTTTATATTGATACCAATGGGAATCTCGACGCGAAAAAAAGTAATTTGCCACACTTTCGGCTGTCGATTGAACCAATACGAAACCGAAAAGATGGCGGCGGAGCTTCGTCCATTCGGGTTTGACCGCGTGAGTGAGGCCGAGTCGGCCGATTTGTATCTTATCAATACCTGCACTGTTACTCATCGGGCAGACCGCGATTGCCGCAACTATATCAGAAAAGCAGCACAAAACAATCCGAATGCAAGGATTGTCGTGGCCGGATGCTATGTTGATTATGACCCGAACAATGTGGCAGCAATTGAAGGCGTCGATGCCGTTGTTCTAAATGCTGAAAAAGATGCCATTGCTAAAATCCTGCCGACCCGGATTCCTGATTTATTTAACGATGAACCGGATAAAAACTGCTCGACCATGGTCACCGACTTTTTTGAGAGAAACCGCGCTTGGCTTAAAATCTCCGATGGCTGTAATCAATGGTGTTCGTTTTGCATCATTCCGAAAGTGCGAGGAAGGTTGCGCCATCGTCCGGTTAGCGAAATCATTTCAGAAATAAATGAACTTGTTGAACACGGATATAAGGAAATAGTGCTGACTGGTGTCAATATCGGCTACTATTATGATAGAGTTGGGCAGTTGCGAGCCAAGAATCTCGCCGAACTATGCCGCTTAATATTTGTCCATACTGATTTGTATCGGCTGCGTCTGTCATCAATTGAATCGCAAACTATTGGGCCGGATTTACTCGAAGTTTACGCAAGTGCCAACGGCCGATTCTGCCGGCATTTTCATATTCCCATGCAGTCGGGTTCGTCGCGCATATTAGAATTGATGCAGAGACCGTATGACAGAGATGCTTACGTCAGAAGACTGGAGTTGGTCAAGCAAGCCAAACCAAATACCATAATAGGTGGTGACGTCATCGTCGGATTCCCGGGTGAAACTGAAGAAGATTTTGCGGAAACGAAGTCGCTGGCCGAGTCGGGACTGTTGGACTATCTGCACGTGTTCAGCTACTCCGACCGGCAAGGCACAATTGCCGATGGTATTTCAAAAAAAGTCGATCCATTCATAATTCGTAAACGAAGCGCACAGTTGAATGATGTATCCAATAAAATCCGGAAGTTGGCTCACGAACGACAAATTGGCCAAGTGCTCGAAGTTATTCCACAGCATAAGAGCAATCCAGAAGGCGATCGTTGGGGAGTGGCGGACAATTTTCTGAAGGTCAAGGTGCCTGATGCTGTCGATTGCAAGAAGGCATTAGTAAACGTTCGGGTTAGTCTGGCGCACGGTGATTTTGTCGAGGGGGAAATTGTACCAACATCAGAACGGACTCTCGAACAACTAGCAGGCTCTTAAAAAATCTTAGCTTGGTTATTCTTTCCCAGTAAATAGTTTCCAAGCATTGGCCCAAGTATATTAAAGACTTGTCTCGGAATTTGAGACAGGCCCAGCGTCATCCGCCTGAACATATTTTCCTTGCCATCAGGCACTTTTTTCCGCTCCCAAAGTTTAATCCAGGTTTTTAGAAGCCCACCTAAAACTTAACCATCAGTATAACAGCACTTTATCAATTCCATCCAAGTTGTTTCAACTAGGCACGCCTTTTGAGAACGTACAGAGGAAATAAGTTTGAGTGCGAGGATTGCAATATTGAACAGTTTCATTTGTCACAGTGCTGTAGGAATTGGATTTCTTTTTTTAATGATTTCAATTGCCATCTAACAGTCGACAGGAATTTGGGGTATCAGTGTACCAGATTTCGATCCAATCACCCTCCCGGAACGCAACTAAAAGGCATGGCTGTGCAAAAGATGAACAGATTAAGCACCGAGTTGAATAGGTAATGTTCCACTGTAGATGCTTTGGAGTTAAAGCATATGGAGGAAAGTGCAATGTGGGCATGGTTACCCATGAATAAAGACAAAGTCAATATGAATGAGCTTTTGATTCAAATTGAAACAAGAGCGCGTGAAATGTCTCGAACTAGGACATCAGAGTCATCCATCATGAAAAGTGAAGTCAAAGTTGTCATTAATGATATTGCCAGAGGCTTGATAAAGGAAAGATTAACGTCAATGACAGAGTCAAACAGACTTAACGAAAATCATAATGCAAACGCGGCGAAGGCCGATATAAAGGGATAATACACTTATGGTTAGCACGCTATCAACAGAAATCAAAAAGCGGGGAAGAAAGCCGTCGATTAAAAAAGCGCTGGCAATTACACCGGCAGCGCCGGCCGCATTGCTTGAAAACGGAGCCAAGCGCGTGAAAAAGAATCCGGTCACGGAACGCGAATGGCGGCGTTATCGCAAAATGCAATCATTGGAAATGCGGCAGGATTTGTTGAACAAGTATTTGCCGCTGGTGCGTAATGTGGCATCGAGGATGGCCATGGGCTTTCCCCGGTCGGTCGAACTTCCGGATCTGATTAATACTGGCGTCATCGGTTTAGTGGAAGCCTTCGGTAATTTTGATCCGAGCCGCGGCGTAAAATTTGAAACGTACGCCGTGCCGCGCATTCGCGGCGCCATTCTTGATGAACTCCGGGCGCTGGACTGGGTGCCGCGTTCCACTCGCGCCAAGTCGCGTGAAATTGAAAGAGCTTTCCTCGCACTTGAAAACCAACTTGGTCGCCCGCCGGAAAAAGCCGAACTGGCTAAACAAATGAAAATATCCATAGAGGAACTGCACATGTCTCTTGAAGACGTATCGGGCACAAACATTTTGTCACTCGATGAAGTAATCTTTCGTGAAGACGACAACCGCCAGGTGCCTCGAATCGAAACCGTTATGGATACCGGTAAAATCAGCATCCTTGGCGAGATTGAAAAGGATGAGCTGCGGGCGTTTCTGGTGATAGCCATGGACAAGCTGACAGCGCAGGAAAAGCTGGTAATTGCGCTTTATTACTATGAAGAATTGACCCTCAAGGAAATTGGCGAAGTCATGTCTATTTCCGAGTCACGGGTTTCGCAGATTCACACTCGTGCCGTTTCCAAGCTGCGTACGATGGTCCAGGAAAAATTCGCTTTAACAGGATAAGAGCCATTGAATCGTTACGATAAACCGCCCCTGACCAATGACAGCCCGTTTATTCATTCACGGGTGGAATGTCCCATCTGCAAATCGCTGAACGAATTTGAGACAATTAAAGTCGGAGCCTATGTGGAAAGCGGACGTGATGCCGATTTCTGTCCCACCGGAATAAAATGGCGATATCCGCGTTATCAGGAATACAATCCGCTGGTATTTTTTACCGCTACGTGTTCCAATTGTTTTTACTCCAGAGAATTTAACAATAACTTCAAAGAATGGCAAAGTGATAACAATTTTAAGACAAATCGCCTCAAAGCCATCAAAGAAAAGCACCTGGAACAATTGAGTCGTGCCGATTCCACAATCAAACAGCTGGGTTCGGGAATAGATTTAGCGCGGCGCCCCAATGAGTCGGCCATTATTAAATTTCATCTGGCTATTTTCGACGAACGACTGGCGGAACGCCACAGCCACCTGGATCTGGGCCGCTGGTATCTGCGCATTGCTTGGATATTCCGAGACCTGGGACGCACCGAAAATCCCAATGTCAGCCTGTTGAAAAGCATAATGGGTGAAATAGAGAGTAAATACAACCAATTGCGCCAGACGATTGATTCTCTAAAAGAACAAAGCGCCGTTTTCAAAAGACATCTGCAGGCTCAATTCGAAACAGAAAAAATTTCAACCGAACTAAAGTCACAGATGCTCCCTTATCGCGAAAAGTTCAATGACCGGATTGCAACGTTGGACTCAAGCGTGGAATCCGCCATGGCGCAGCTGCAAGCAACCGAAGAGCTTCTTGACGAATACAAAACGTCGACACTGGGCGCCGACGGCATGGGCGACAGCGGGAAAATTGGCGGTTATGCAGCTTTCACTGACTTTCTGTCGGCTTTGAAGAAAAAATGGGACGGCGTCGTTGCCAACGAACATCAGGCTCTGGAAAAGGCAGTGGAATACTATAAACGCGCCTTTGAGGAGGGCAAGGATATCACAGCCGGAAATCAACAGATTCAAGCTTCTTATCTGGTTGCGGAATTATCGCGGCGAATCGGCCGGTTCGATCAAGCCAAAGAATATTTCGGCAGCACCATAAAGCACGGTCAGGAATTCATTCAAAAACATCGCGAGGACAAAGCGCAGACAGCTCTGGCAAGGAAGATTCTGGAATTGGCCATTGAACAAAATCGCGCCATGGCGGCTCAAACCGAAACCGAGGCGCAAACTCCTGTGGAATTATGATTAAAAAAGTGACGCAAGATGTGCCCGAATATGACGAAATAACAAGAATGGACATTAGTAAATGTCCAACGAACAGCGATAAACGTATATCCTAAAGTGGGTGGGAATGAATATGAAAGAATCCAAAAAGACCAAATTCGTAACGGAACACGAGCTGCAAGAGAAGGAGCAACAAGTTCGCTCACCGTTTAAGGTATCCCAGGACACCAGACGGCATTTCGTGCGCGTGGAGATAACTTCTCCGCTTTATTTACAGCGCATCAAGGGCGCTGACGGCGGCTTCTGGCCCGATGGACAGGGACAGCCGATAGCCGGGACCATTCTGAATATCTCTCTCGGAGGAGTACTGGCGGACCTGGAACACTCGGTAAAACATGGGGACATCGTTACCTTGAGATTCAATCTCCAGGGCGAAGTAATACTCCAGAATGTGCTTGGTCTGGTCAAGCGCTCTGAAGAATCCGAAGGAAAATTCCTGACCGGTATTGAATTTGTCGACCGCGAAAAATTGTCCGACCGCCTGACGAGTGCCGAACTCGAAGTACTTTCCGATGAAATCGACGGATTCGATGACAACGTTCGTAAAGTGCTCAAGAAATACATTGAGAAATAATCGCAGTTAATAATGGCAAATCTGGATTCACAATTCGGAACAGATTTAATAGCCACAGTTGATAAACTCAACGAAGATGTCAAACAACTGGCACTGAATCTGGCCCTTTATTTAGCCAAGGTTAAAAAGGATTCGCACACCATAACCAGAATGGAGCCGCAGTTTATCCGGCTGGTTAATTCAACTATTAAAGTTGTCAAAGAAATTGCAGTAATCGTCAGAGCAGCGGCTAACACCGAGAAGGTCGTCTATAATCCGCCCAGCGGCACGGCCATAAAGGACCAAATCGAAGTACGGCTTAATTCCGTTTTGGAACAATGTTCCAATATTATCACCACGCTCAAAAAGGAAGGCCAGCCAGCGGACTGGACGTAAGCTATTGCATGACAAAGAATTATGCCGACACGAAGATGAAATTATTGACTAATTTCAGAAATCTCTCTTAAGTGACGATACACTAAAAAGATACTATAAACAGGGATTTAGATGGTTTTGGAACAAAGCATCAGCAAACTCAACAAACTGGCCCAGCAGCGCGGCGAGCCGTTCAAAGTTCTCATAATCGATGACGAACAATGGGTGCGCGAAGTTTTCCGCGATTTCTGTGACATAACTGAAGCAGTGGATGTCGAGCTGGCCAAGGGCGGCGTGGAAGCTATCGAAAAAGCCCGCTCCAGCAGTTACGACGTTATTACGCTGGATTTGATTATGCCGGAAATGTCGGGTCTGGATGTCTTGAGTGAAATCAAACGAATTTCTCCGAAAGTTCCAGTCTGGATTATCACCGGCAATGCCACGGATAGACTGGTGCATGAAGCCGGAGTGTTGGGGGCATCGCGGGTTCTGTACAAGCCAGTAGTGCTCGATGATTTTCTGTCGGAGCTGGTCACGACTTTTTCAGGCAAATGATGAAAGCTAGAATGACATTTATTGAATTAGCGGTGGACTAAAGTGAAAAGCACAATCACCATTCTGGTTGTCGATGATGAGGCGATGATCCGGAATCTTCTGGAGAAGATCTTGACCAAAGAAGGTTACAAGATTCTTCTGGCCAAAGATGGGCAAGAAGCGCTGGAAATTATTAACGCCAAAAAAGTTGATATGATCGTATCTGATATGAAAATGCCACGAATGAGCGGCCTGGATCTACTCAAGTCTGTGAAAAAGGACCGCCCTGAAATAGGCGTGGTTATCATGACCGGGTACGGCGACACCTATACCGTCAAAGACGCACTCTTGTTGGGCGCCGATGAATATATCACCAAGCCGTTTAAGAGTTACGAGATGCTGATGATAGTCGAACGCACTTACTGGCGCATCCTGGCCGGCACCAATATAACTCCAGAGAATAAAGAGTAAATCTACTCACTCCTTCACACAAACCCCTCCCCAGCCCCTCCCCCAAAGGGAGAGGGGAGAAAAACTCCTTGAAAGATTAGGTGCGGCGGGCTATTTTCCACGAAGTAATGGGGCAGACGAGACGTCTGGCGCCCACAAAGTACAGGAGAGGTGGCCCGCCACAGGCGCACTGAAGGCGGTCCGCCATGGGCGGACTAAACCGTTATAGGGCCAGACACGAAAAATTTGTAAGTAGTAATGGAGAGGTGGCCGAGAGGCTGAAGGCGGCGGTTTGCTAAACCGTTATAGGGCCTAAAAGCTCTATCCAGGGTTCGAATCCCTGCCTCTCCGTTTTTTTGTCCCGCAAAGTGGAAGGGGGAGAAGAAGTTATAGGGAAATGGGTTCGTTTTGTTATTTTTGATTTCTGTCGGGTCACACCCCGATTGGAATCGGGGCAAGACCCGACAGAACAGCGTAATTTGGGTTTGTTTTGTAATATTTAACATCTTTATTTTTTTGACTTTTTGGGGCATGGGGCGGGGTGGAGATAGTAATAGGCGGTTTTGTGTTTTTGAATTTTCGGGCATAATGCGACCTCTACTATTTGGGCCGGGGCGGAATTCAACAGCGGTTTTGTAGGGAAAGTGGGGCTTGGCCCGAGTCAAGTCGAGGGGGAGTTTGTGCTTGAATGTGATGGTGAGGGGGGGTATTTTGATACAAATTAAAGTGCATAAAAGTGGGAGCGAGGGGAATTGGCTGAATTAATCTGGGACGGTAAATACAAGGACGGCAAGAAAGTCGCGCCGGTGCGAATTGCCCTGCCGTTTCAAACTGTGGAAACGGTTAATGAAAGCGTGCAGGAACGACAGCGCACTTTAGGTTTTTTTGCTTCCGGCCAAGAGTCGGAATGGCGCAATCGGCTAATTTGGGGGGACAAGAAATACGTTCTTCCTTCACTTTTGCCGGAGTTTGAAGGCAAAGTAAATCTGATTTATATTGACCCTCCTTTTGATACTGGCGCGGACTTTTCTTTTACTGCAACTATTCCGGATAATCCAGAAACAGAAGAAGTTGAGTCGGCCTCATTTACTAAAGAGCCAAGTGTTATTGAGCAAAAGGCGTATAGGGACACTTGGGGACGAGGGATGGATTCATATTTGGAATGGCTCTATGAAACTTTTGTTTTGCTTCGAGAATTACTGAGCGAAGAAGGAAGTATTTATGTTCACTTGGATGTTCATAGGGGCCCGTATGTGAAGGTCCTGCTTGACGAAGTGTTCGGGATTGAAAACTTTCAAAATGAAATTGTTTGGTACTATTACAACAAGCTGCATGATAGCAGAAAAAAACTTCTCCCTAAGGCCTCAGACCAAATCCTATATTATGTGAAATCTAAGTCCAGTTCTTATACTTACAATGCTCTTAAAGAAAAACGGGATACGCCTATCAAAAAGCTCAAGTATAAGAAAGTGAAAGGCAAAATTCAAAACGTAATTGGTGAAGATGGCAAGGCGGTAACTTATATCAGCGAGGAAAGAACTGTAGACAATGTTTGGCGAATTCGATGCCTGCAGCCAGCAAATAAGGAAGAATGGGTCAGTTATGAAACGCAAAAGCCAGTTGATCTTATACAAAGAATTCTTGCAATAAGCAGTAATGAGAATGAATTAGTATTAGATTGCTTTTGTGGTTCTGGAAGTTCACTAATCGCTGCCGAAAGAATGCAGAGGCGTTGGATCGGGTGTGATCTTGGTCGATTTGGCATTCACACGTCACGAAAACGCCTAATTCAGATTCCAGGTTTGCGACCATTTTCTGTTCAGAATTTGGGAAAGTATGAAAGACAGCAATGGCAAGTTGTTGAGTTTCCAGAAGCAAATGGGGATAGAAAAGCAATTCAAGAGAATTACAGAAAGTTTATACTGGACCTATATCACTCTACTCCAGTCAGCAGTTATGTTTGGTTACATGGCACCAAAAACGGGCGAATGGTTCACGTTGGTGAAGTGGACGCACCGGTGACTTTAGCTGATGTGAAGGCGGCTTCTGCCGAGGTCTGGCGGGCGGTGGGAAGCGGAAAAGATGCTCCAAAAACAGTGGGATTGGACGTATTAGGTTGGGAATTTGCCTTTGAAATAAATGAAATGGCCAAACAAGTCGCTGAAGAAGCGAAGGTCGATGTTTCTTTCAAGAAAATTCCGAGAGAAGTGTTGGAAAAGAAGGCAGTAGAGCAAGGTGATATTCGCTTTTACGAGTTGGCGGCTCTCAAAGTTGATGTAAAAACAAAGGGACGGCTAGTGCAGTTGAAACTAAAAGATTTTGTCATTCCTCCTGATGATGTACCGGCTGATATCCAAAAGGCAATAACACATTGGAGCCAGTGGATTGACTATTGGGCAGTCGATTGGGATTATAAAGATGATACGTTTCACAACCAGTGGCAGAGTTACCGCACGCGCAAAAAGCCAGGATTAGAATTGGAAGTTTCCAACACATATGAAGCACTTGGCAAGTATATGATCGTAGTGAAAGTAATTGACATCTTAGGAAACGACACTACCAAGGCAATCCAGGTCGAGGTTAAGTAGTGCCCCGCTCGAGAAAAAAAGTTCCAGATCCTTCACAACAAGACTTCATGGATGTCAGTTCTCGTTTAAGAACTGCTCCGTGCGTTCCTGCGTTACGAGAAGCATTGAAAGCCTGGCGAGCAGGCGGTTATAAGGGTACGACTGAAACTACTCAAATTCTATTGAATCATTGGTTCAAAACCGACCACCGGTTGTCGAACGGTCATCTTTTTGCTTACCACTCATCTCAACGCGATGCGATAGAAACATTGATTTTCATTTGGGAATACGAAAAAGTCAGAACACGAAAATCTCTTTTGGAAAGATATGCTCAAGATTTAAAGGGAGTACGCCTGCCATCTTATGATGAATTTGCGCGTTATTGCGTGAAGATGGCTACAGGTAGTGGTAAGACAAAAGTAATGGCGCTGGCAATCGTGTGGCAGTTTCTGAATGCAATGCGGGAAAGCGCTGAAATCGGCTCCGAATATGCCAAGACTTTCCTGGTTATTGCTCCGAACGTAATTGTATTTGAACGCCTCAAAACTGATTTTGAAAGCTCGAGAAGGATTTTCAAAAATGACCAGATGATTCCCCGTTCGTTGGAGATATTTTGGGAATTTGACTGCGTTATGCGCGGAGATGGTGAAAGACCACATTACGAGGGCACTTTATTCCTGACTAATATTCAGCAGTTTTATGAACGTGAAGATCGGCAAAAATCAAACGAACCTGAACCAATGACAAGTGTCCTTGGACCAAGGCCACCTACAAAAAAACTGGAGCTGACCGACTTCAGCGAACGAATCTCAATGAGAACTGGAAAGCTTCTCGTAGTTAATGACGAAGCGCATCATACGCACGACGAAGAGAATGAGTGGAATAAAGTTATTCGTGATTTGCATACTAAAACGCCTTTGACTGCCCAACTAGACTTTAGCGCAACGCCGCGCTATCAAAAGGGCGCAATCTTCCCTTGGACGATTTATGATTATCCTTTGAAGCAGGCGATTAGAGACGGCATAGTTAAAAGTCCGGTAAAGGGAATTGCCAGGATCGAGGAAGCAAAATCCTCAATCGTCAGCACTAAATACAAGGGTTACTTGATAGCAGGTGTCGAACGATGGAAAGAATATGCTGAACAGTTGGCTCCTCTAAATAAAAAGCCGATTTTGTTCATAATGCTAAACAGCACGGACGAAGCTGATGACATTGGTGCATGGCTTAGAGAAAAATACCCGAGGGAGTTTGGTGAAAAGAAAACATTGGTAATTCATACTGACAGCAAGGGAGAAATCACTAAAGCAGATTTAGAAGAGGCCAGAAAGCTGGCCAAGGAAGTGGACCTGGGTAAAAATCCAGTCAATGCCATCGTCAGCGTTCTTATGTTAAGAGAGGGTTGGGACGTGCAGAATGTAACCGTCGTCGTTGGCTTGCGACCGTATACTGCAAAGGCCAATATTCTACCTGAACAAACTATCGGACGTGGATTGAGATTGATGTTCCGCGATAAAAGAATCGGCGACTATAAAGAGCGGGTAGATGTAATTGGAAATCAGGCCTTTCTTGAATTTGTGGAAGATTTGGAGAAGTTGGAAGAAATCAAGCTAGACACGTTTGAAATTGGCAAAGACCGGCTGAAAATCCTGACAATAGCTCCGCTCGATGAAAAGAAGAAATTCGACATCGGATTACCGATATTGACTCCGTCATTGATACGAAAGAAAACACTGGCTGACGAAATTGCAGAATTGGATGTAATGAAATTCAATTGTCCGGTGATTCCAATGAAAAAAGGTGATGTTGCAGAACAAAACTTCAAGTATGAAGGTTACGACATATTGACGTTGGAAAAACTGGTCGAAAGAGAATACAAAATAACTGAACCGCAAACGGCTGAAGAAATAATTGGATATTATGCCCGTCTAATATCAAGAGAAGTCAAGCTCCCTTCGCAGTTCGCTGCTCTTGCTCCAAAAGTCCGAGAATTCTTTGAAGAGAAGGCCTTTGGAAAGAAGATCGATTTGAATGACAAGGCAGTAATCAAAGCCATGAATTCAAACATTGCACAATATGTCTGCAAACAGGAATTTGCAAAGGCACTACGCGAAAAAGCGGTAACAAAGCAGCAACCGGAAATTGTCATTCCAGAAAAACTCCTTTCAAGCACCGAGCCCTTCCCGTGGTCTCGACCGGTTTGGGAAGGAAGGAAAACGGTATTCAATTTGGTTCCATGCGATAATGAGTTTGAAAGAACTTTTGCTAAATTCTTGGACTCTGCCGAAGATATAAAGTCGTTCTCCAAATTACCTATGTCTTTCGGATTCTCGATTGATTATGTCGATGAGGTGATGAACCCTGGATTCTATTATCCTGACTTCGTTGCTATTGATGAAGAAGGAACAAATTGGATTATAGAAACAAAGGGACAAGAAACAACAAATGTTCGTCATAAGGATCGCGGTGCAATCAATTGGTGTGAAAATGCCAGCAAACTGACCGGCAAAACTTGGAAGTATTTGAAAGTTCCACAGAAGGATTTCGAGCAGTTGCACCCAACAAATCTTCAGGACCTGGTAATTGCATTCGACAGACTAGAATTGCCTATTGCTTAGTCCTTTTCACAACCCCTTTATCACGTTTATAACGGATTCGGCGTTCCGCCACGGGCGGACTTTCAGCGTTCACGACATATTAATGTGTCTAAAATTACATTCATAGGCCTTTAATGACATTAATTACCGATTCCGCATCATTCATTACGTAGAAGTGGATGCAGGGAGCGCCGTCCGCCCCGGCGGATTTCCAACCGTTTAAGAGTTCCTCGCACTGGCGTTTGGCCCAGCGGACGCCGATCTCTCGACTCCGCTCGAGATGACGGGTTTTGGCGCTCTCGTTTCCAGCAAAATGGCTCTCGCTTCCCTCAATATGGCGTTCGCTTCCAGCAACATGGCTCTGACTTCCCTCAATGTGCCCCTTGGTAGCCTCGTTGACTTCGTCGACCAGGGCGGCGGGGATGGAGATGTGGAAATTTTTGGGGAGCGAAGTGGTTTGTTTGGGGCTGTTCAGAATTTTTAGGCCGGGGATGATGGGGACAGTGATACCGGCGGCGCGGCATTCTTTGACAAAGTCGAAATAATATTTGTTGTCGAAAAACATCTGCGTCACGACATAGTCGGCGCCGCGCTCCACTTTCTTTTTCAGATAAGCGATATCGGTTTTGAAATTGGGGCTTTCGACATGCTTTTCGGGATAGCCGGCCACGCCGATGCACATATCAATGGGGTCGGCATCGGAGAGGTTCTCCAGATATTTGCCGGCTTTCAGCCGCACCAGCTGTTCCACCATCTCGCAGGCATAGACATTGACGGAGTTGGTGCCGGGGGCGGGAGGGATATAATTGGTTTCATCGCCGCGAATGGCCAGAAAATTGTGAATGCCCAGAAAATTCAGCTCGATACAGGCGTCTTCGGTCTCTTCGCGCGAAAAGCCGCGGCACAAAAGGTGGGGGACGGTGTCGATACCGTAGCGGTTTTGAATAATGCCGCAGATGCTGATGGTGCCGGGACGTTTTTTGCGGACGAAACGCCTAATAGTGCCGTCGGGTTGTTCTTCGTAGAAGGCCTCGGCGGAGTGGCTGGTGACATCGATAAAGGGTGGGTTATAGGGGAGTATTTGCTCCACGATGTCGAGAATATCGCGGACAGAGTTGCCGCGGGTGGGGGGGACGATTTCGTAGCTGAATAACGGGTTTTTGGCCTTTTGGAGATGTTCGATGACGTACATTTAAGTAATATAAGAACTATTTGGCAAGAGTGGGTTGTGGTTTTGGTTCATAGGCGAGGTTGGGGGCGAGCCATTTTTCGATTTCGGCGACAGGAACGCGCTTCCTTTTGGCATAATCCTCGACTTGGTCGCGGTCAATACGGCCGACGCCGAAATAAAATGATTCGGGATGGGAGAAATACCAGCCGGAGACTGATGCGGCGGGGTACATGGCGAAGGATTCGGTGAGTTTGATGCCGGCGTTCTTTTCGACTTTCAATAGTTGGAACAAAGTTCCCTTTTCCACATGATCAGGGCAGGCGGGATAGCCGGGGGCGGGGCGGATGCCGGAGTATTTTTCTTTGATTAGCTCCTCGTTCGACAGCTTTTCAGCTTTGGCATAGCCCCAGAGTTCTTGGCGGACTCTTTGGTGGAGGCGTTCGGCAAATGCTTCGGCGAGACGGTCGGCCAGGGCTTTGGTCATGATGATATTGTAGTCGTCTTTGTCCTGTTCGAATTGGGCGATCAGTTTTTCGATACCGATTCCAGTTGTGACTGCAAAGGCACCGACATAATCAGGGATTTTGGTTTCTTTAGGGGCGACGAAGTCAGAGAGGCAGGCGTGATGTAATTTGTTTTCGCGGGATTTCTGCTGGCGGAGGTGGTGGAGAGTCGTTAAAACTTTGGTACGGTGTTCGTCGGTATAGAGTTCGATGTCATCACCAATGGCATTAGCAGGAAACAGGCCAACAACGGCTTTGGCTTGGAGGAGTTTTTCTTTGACGATGCGAAAAAGCAGCTTGCTGCCGTTGTCGAAAACTTCGCGGGCTTGTTGGCCGACATGCTCGTATTCCAAAATGCGGGGATAGCGGCCGGGGAGTTCCCAAACCTGGAAGAAGGGTGTCCAGTCGATATAGTTGACAAGTTCGGCGAGGGGGTAATCTTCGAAAACTGTAATGCCAAGCTTGGCGGGTTTGGTGGGAGTGTAGCCTGTCCAGTTAATAGGGACTTTGGTTTTCCGAGCGTCATTTAATGAGACCAATCGCGCGGTGTCCTGTTTTTCGGATTGTTCTTTGCGGAGGCCGATATATTGTTTGCGGACGTGGGCGACAAAGGCCGTGGATTTGTCGGCGCTCAATAAGTCTGAAATAACTTTGACACTGCGGGAGGCATCGGGGACGTAGACAGTGGCGCCGTGATAGGATGGTTCGATTTTTACGGCAGTGTGAGCGCGCGAAGTAGTGGCGCCGCCTATTAATAGTGGTAAATCAAAATTCTGGCGTTCCATTTCTTTGGCGACATGAACCATTTCATCGAGCGAGGGGGTGATGAGGCCACTCAAGCCGATGATATCTACGTCTTTTTCTTTGGCAGTGTTTAGAATTTTGTCGGCAGGGACCATGACGCCGAGATCGGTGACGTCATAGTTGTTACAGCTCAAGACAACGCCGACAATGTTTTTGCCGATATCGTGGACATCGCCTTTGACTGTCGCCAGAAGAATTCTACCCTTGGCATGGCCATTGCCGCCTTGGGCTTTTTCTTTTTCAAGATATGGCTCAAGGATGGCCACTGCTTTTTTCATGACGCGGGCGCTTTTGACGACTTGCGGCAGGAACATTTTGCCGGAGCCGAAAAGGTCGCCGACAATGTTCATGCCGTCCATAAGCGGGCCTTCGATGACCATAAGCGGGCGGACGTATTTTTCCAAAGCTTCGTTGGTGTCGTTTTCGATAAAATCGACAAGGCCGTGCACGAGAGCGTGGGATAATCTTTCTTCGATTGACTTTTCGCGCCAGGATAAATCTTCGGTTGATTCTTTTTTCTTGCCAGTGACGGTAGTTGCTAGCTCAGTCAGGCGCTGGGTAGCATCGGGACGGCGATTGAGGATGACATCTTCAACGGTGTTGCGTAAATCAATCGGGATTTCATCGTAAACGGCCAGTTGTCCAGCGTTGACGATACCCATATCCATGCCGGCTTTGATGGCATGATAAAGAAAGACCGAGTGCATAGCCTCGCGGATGGCGTCATTGCCTCGATAGGCAAATGAAAGATTGCTGACGCCCCCGCTGATTGAACAGTGCGGCAACGCAGCCTTGATTTGTCGAGTCGCTTCGATATAATCAACGGCATAGTTGTTGTGTTCTTCGATGCCGGTGGCGACGGCGAAAATATTGGGGTCAAAAATAATGTCCTGCGGGGGCAGGCAAGCCTGTTTGGTTAAGATAATGTAAGCTCGTTCACATATAGCGATTTTTCTGTCGAGAGTATCAGCCTGGCCTATTTCATCAAAGGCCATGACGATGACTGCCGCTCCGTATCGTCTGACTAGACGGGCCTTTTTGATAAACTCTGCTTCGCCGTCTTTCAGGCTGATAGAGTTTACTACCCCTTTGCCCTGAACGCATTTGAGGCCGTTTTCGATAACTTCCCATTTAGAGGAATCAATGACAATAGGGACGCGGCAGATTTCCGGCTCGGAAGCGATCAGTTTCAAGAAAGTCTCGATAGCGGCATGGGAGTCGAGCATGCCTTCATCCATGTTGATATCGATCATCTGGGCGCCGTTTCGGACCTGCTGCAAGGCTACATGGAGAGCTTCTTCGTACTGGTTATCTTTGATAAGCTTGGCGAAACGGGCGGAGCCAGTGACATTAGTGCGCTCGCCGATATTTACGAAGAGCAAATCGGGGCGGAATACCAGCGGCTCAAGGCCGCTCAATGACAAATATTTTGGACGGACCGGAATTTGGCGGGGCTTGATTCCTTCGACAGCCTCGGAAATCGCTCTAATATGTGTCGGTGTAGTGCCGCAGCAGCCTCCGACTACGTTAACAAGGCCGTCTTCAGCAAAGTCCTTGATAAGTCCAGCCATGTATTCAGGCGTGTCATCATATTTGCCGAATTCGTTGGGAAGTCCGGCGTTGGGATGGACGGATACATAAGTGTCAGCGATAGTCGAAAGGTCTTCGAGATACGGCCGAAGTTGTTTAGCACCGAGGGCGCAGTTTAAGCCCACACAAAACGGGTTGGAGTGACTGACTGAATACCAGAATGCTTCAGTAGTTTGGCCGGAAAGTGTGCGGCCGCTGGCATCGGTGATAGTACCTGAAATCCAAATGGGGAGGCGTAGCCTCTTTGTTTCCATCAATTCCATTATTGCAAATAGGGCGGCTTTGGCGTTGAGAGTATCGAAAATGGTCTCCACCATTAATATGTCTGCGCCGCCATCAACCAGTCCCCGCGCCTGTTCGGTATAAGCATCTTTCATTTGATCGAAAGTAACGGCTCTATATCCGGGATTGTTGACATCGGGGGAGAGAGAACAAGTTTTATTGGTCGGACCCAGAATTCCGGCTACGAATCGCGGTTTTGACGGGTTCTGGCTTGTAAAATCTTCCGCAGCTTTTCGGGCGAGTTTGGCTGACTCAAGATTAATATCGTAAACAAACTTTTCGGTTTTATAGTCGGATTGGGATATCGAAGTGCCGTTAAAAGTGTTGGTTTCGATTATGTCGGCGCCGTCACCGAGATAAGCGCGGTGGATTTCCTCGATGATGTCAGGACGAGTCAGGGAGAGAAGATCGTTATTTCCTTGGAGGTCATGAGCATGATTGGCAAATTGTTTGCCGCGAAAATCGGATTCAGTCAGGCCATAGGACTGTATCATCGTTCCCATGGCGCCATCGAGGAGGAGTATCCTATTTTTTATGGCTTCTTTGAGTAGTATAGTACGAGTATTAGACATTTTGGTCAATTTTCTATTTAGCCAATTATAATACAAAAATTTGGGTATTTATCAAAGTAGTAACAGACTTCTGAAGCGAAAGTTGCGATGGGGAGGCTAAGCGGGGATTACTTCCAGGATTCCCGGGTCTCGTAGAAAATAAGGGCCAGTCCGACAAAGGCGGCCAGGAAAAGTAACGATACTGCCAGCATATCACTCATAATAGCTCCTCACTTAACGCAAAGTGCAAACAAATCCAGACTTTCGTCAACCTTTGCTTTTTCTACTCGGAAATCTGAAAGCTTGAAACTTCCAGCGGCTTGTTGGATTGAATCACTGGTTTTCCTTTGTTTTCTAATTTTCCCTACAAATTTAGCCAAAGCCAGGTCGACTGATTCCGGCATAATTTTACGCAGTCCCAGGTTTATGAGCAACGATAAAAATCCGCCGCGTTTGATGCGGCTGAATTCGATTTGATGAATCTCATCGGTGGCGCTGACGCCATAGACATTTACATTGGCAAACCTGGATTTGAGCACATCCGCGAGTTCGCTTGCGTAGTATTCGCGTTTGTGGAACCGGTTAAACGGCTTTTGGCCGGGTTTAAGTCGGGTGGCTCTATTCGGGGTTGTCATAAAAAGTTTGCCGCCGGGTTTGAGGACACGGTGAATCTCGGCCACAAAGGCGTGGTCATCATCGATGTGTTCGATAACTTGAAATGTCACCAATACATCTATGGAATTATTCTCAAATGGCAAAACTCTGCCGTCATATTTGAGAAATCTGCAATTATGTCGTGCGTACCGTTTATTAGCATAAACGACAACTTTATCTGTCACATCAACGCCAACAATGTTACCACAGAATTCGGCCAGGAGGGCGGTGCCGTAGCCTTCGCCAAATCCTAAATCAAGAACTTTGTTATTCAAATTGAGCCGGCTCTTGACATATTCGTAAACAAATTGGTGGCGTAATACCTGAATCTGGTGAAGCGGCGTCTGCGTGTCCTCTGGAATTAGTCTTTCGCCAGGCTTTAAATCTGTATTCATAAGATTATTCAACAAATATACGCCTATTTTTCGAAGTGACCAAATGCAATCTGGGTCATTACAAATCCGTTGCTGTTGATATGCCGGTTAATTATGCTTTGGCCTGACAAGAGCAGCCATGAGGGATTGTTGACTAAAAAGAAAAAAGATAGAGTGCCGCAAGCAGTGTCTCACCGACCCGGCAGGTCGTGGGAAGAATCTGCGTATTATGTCCCGATTGTTTTTGGCATTTTGCTCCTGGCGCTGGTAATTCTATTTGGCGTTTTCCTATTTTCAGACAATAAAATGCTATATGGGACCGATATGCTCACAGCCGGAGTTTATCACCGCTCGATGCTGGTGGATTATTTCACGGAGCACGGAGAGATTCCCCAATGGGATCCGCATGTTTTCGGCGGGATGCCGTATGTTGACGCTTTCCACGGCGATATCTTTTACCCATTTTCGGTATTGAAATTCTTTCTCCCTCTGTATTTTCATCTGGGTTTCAATCTGATTCTGCACATCTTTCTTGCGGGCATTTTCATGTATCTGGCGGCGCGGCAGTTTAAGCTGGGGAAAACGGCGTCACTTTTTTCAGCCGCAGCCTACATGTTTGCACCTTATCTGATTTCGCTGGTGTCACCGGGGCACGAAGGAAAGATCTATGTGACGGCGCTATTTCCGTTGGTGATGCTATTCATTGACCGGGGATTTGAGAAAAAGCCGTTTCTAAATTTCACTTTGCTCGGGTTGATACTGGGCGTCATTATAGTTTCACCGCATCCCCAGATGTCATATTTTACGCTCTGGGCGGCGGGACTTTTTACCCTATTCAAGCTTATTGTCTCGTGGCGTGAAAGAAAAACTTTCATGCCATTAATAAAGCCGGCCACTCTGGCGGCTTACGCGGTTGTAGTTGCTCTGCTTTTTTCGGCCATCCAGTTTTATCCGGGATATTATTATACCACCCACTATTCGCCGCGCGCCGACAGCAAAAGCGGCTGGGAATGGGCTATAACCTGGTCCCTTCACGAAGAAGAAGCATTTTCACAACTGGTACCGGAATTTGCCGGGACATTTGACCGGACCGATAAATCATTTTACTGGGGAAAAAATCCTTTCAAGGATAATTCTGAAGCAGTCGGGGTAGTTCCAATATTTCTAAGTCTGATGGGACTATTCTTTGCCCGGCGGAAAGAAGCCTGGTTTTTCGGAGGGCTGGCGACATTTGCCTTTATTTATGCGCTCGGCGACACGACGCCGCTGTTCAAATTGTTTTTCTATCTGATACCCAAGGTCAAATCACTGCGGGCGCCAAGCATGATCATGTTCATTTTTCTATTCTGTATTGCGCTGTTGGCGGGAATGGGGATACAGAAAATCATAAACTGGAGAAATGACACAGCGCCGGCGGTTAGAAAAAGACTTAATTACATCCTGTTTGGTTTCCCTTTGACGATGTTTGCTTTGGCGTTTCTGTTCAGCCTGGCCGGCCCTAAAATGATATCGCTGTGGACTTCACTGTTTTACAGCGAGGCCTCCGCCACGGTAGTTCAAAGGGGGATTACCAAATTTGATTTGGCTTTACGGAATCTTCCGGCCATACAGAGCGGCGCTTGGTTTGCATTTCTGTTTACGACGTTGTCTGCATTTCTTTTATGGCGGCAGCTGTCGTCATCAGGTACGGTGGTGTTGATGTCGGCGCTCGTATTAATACCAGTCATTGACGGCATGCGCTTCAACAGCCGCTTTATTGGAGTGGCTGATCCGGTGAGGTTTTTTGAAGAGACACCTTTGACCCGGCATTTGTCACAGCAACCGGGCAAATTCCGAACATTAAATTTGACCGGCGCCTTGCTCCCCAAATCACTTTTGCCGCAGCACGGAATCGATGACGTCACCGGCTATCACGGCAACCAGCTGCGCTGGTATGATGACCTTTTGGGAGGACCGGATCTTAAGAACTGGACCAATCCGCGCTTTTTGAATTTGGTGGGTGCGCGCTATATCCTGATACCATCTGATGCCAGTTTTCCACCGGATTATTTCGGCCCGATTTTGGTTTATCCCGAGATGAACTTTGGAAACGTCAATATTGTAGATAACAGAAACGCATTTGACAGAGTTTATCTGGCCAACCACTGTGAAGTGCTCCCCGACCGGCAGTCGATTTATCCCAAAGTTCTGACAGGCACAGAGGATTTACGGCACACCGTCTATCTGGAAGAAGAGCCGGAATTGGCTATTTTTTCCGACAGCCTGTTTGCTGACTCTGCCTGGATTAATTTTTACGAGCAAGATTCAATAAATGTGGGAGTTACTTGCACTGCTAATCGACTTCTGGTTCTGACAGATAATTATTATGACAGCTGGCATGCGTTTGTTGATGGGCAACCGGCCAAGATATTGCGTTCTTACGGGTCATTCAGAGCTGTGGCGGTACCGGCGGGGGCGAAAGAAGTGGTGTTTAAGTATGAGTCGGAGCGTTATGCCAGGGGAAAACTGATAAGCTGGGTGGCCTCGATATACCTCTTGGTTGTCTTTGGATTTTTTGTAGTGAAAGACTCATTAAAAAGAAAAGAGCTGTCGCCAAAAGCAGTTGAATAAATCTTCAAAGTGTTCGAAGGACAGCCCGCACGGGCGAGGCATCCATTCCGGCAAGTTTCAACGGAAACGCAATTAGTTCGTAAGTTCCTTCAGTAACATCATCCAAATCGAGATTTTCAAGAATGGCAATATTGTGTTCAGCCAGAATCTTGTGCGTTTCCAGAGCTTTAGAATCGGATTTATCGACAGAAGGTGTATCAACTCCAACAAGTTTAATCTTTAAATCGGCCAAAAATTTGGCGGCATCTGGGGCGATATAAGAAAAGGCCCCATCGAATTTAGTTTTGTTGGCTGTCATGGTCCTGAACAAAACCCGTTCGGGCCGGTGCTTTATTAGTTTTTCAAGAGATGACTTTTCAACAAAGCGCACTTTCGTCAAATCTAGAACGTAAGCCGGGCCGATAAATGTTTCCAGATTCATTTCGGCTATATCGAGACCTCTAATTTGAAAATGCCGGGGGGCGTCGGCGTGCGTCCCCGTGTGAAGGCTCATGGTCACACTGCCGACATTACACGAAGCTCCCTTTTCAATTTCCATTTTCCAGAATGTTTGAAACTCGGTGTCGCCAGTCCAGACTGGTATGCCGTTCATCAATTTTTGGGAAATATCAATCAGTTTAGTCATTTATTTTTGGACTTTAAGTGACGTTTGAGAAGTCAGACTATGCATCTCATTTATAAGTTCATCGATTTCATCGTTGGTGTTGTAGAAATGAGGCGAAACTCGGACTCCTGCATTAGGTCGATAATCGATTAAGAAATCTCGCTTCAGGAGCTCCTCAGACACAGCCGAAGCATCTGGCAAGCCAATGGAAACAGTTCCAGCTCGATCGTCTGAATCCAGGGGAGTATTGATTTTCCAGCCGTGCTGGATTGCGCCATTAATTAAGCGAGAAGTCATTTCGATGGAGCGTTTCCGAATGCGTTCAATCCCGATATCAGTTACAATGTCCAAACCAGCTTGGCAGGTATAAAGCGCGGGCACAACGGGAGAACCGTTCAGAAACCGGTATGAGCCCGAAGCATATTTCATTCCAGTGTTGTCAAAATCAAAAGGATTGGCGTGGGCCAACCAGCCAGTAAATCGCGGCTTGAGTTTGTCAATCAAATCCGGCCTCACATACAAAAAGCAGGCACCCGGCCCGCCGCATAACCATTTCAAACAGCCGCCGACGGCGAAATCGACATTCAGCTTGGTGATATCAATCGGCAAAACTCCCGTGGATTGAAAAATATCGAGCATCACCAGGGCACCTACCCGGTGCGCTTTTTCGACTATGGCCCGAGCATCCATTATAAAGGACGAGCGAAACAGAACGTGTGAGATTGAAACCAGTTGGGTGGTTTTGTCGATGGCGTTCAGAAGATTTTCGATTGGAACGGTAATGACATCGGGACATTTGATTATCTGGAGTTTGCCGTTGTTTTTCAGCCAGCGTTCATAGAGATACAATAGTGAGGGGAATTCCTGCTCAATCATCACCACTTTATTTCGTTTTCCGGTAAAATCAAAACAGGAGAGAGCCACCGCCTGGGCAGTGGTGACATTAGCGTGCATCGAAACCGTGTCCGCTGCAGCACCAATTAATCGGCCGATTTTATCACCCACTTTTCTACTCAACTCCCACCATTCACCTTCCCAGGCGCGCACACCACTTTTTTGCCAGAGGTCGCAGTATTTTGCGGCATAGTCACGTGCGGAATTGGGCATGGCGCCAAGAGAATTTGAAATCAAATAGCGACAATTTTTGAGAGAATCAAATTGATTACGAAATGAAAGTAGATTGGTCATTCGTCAATTTGAAAGGCGTATCACGAGTTGATCATCTTGAGAAATTCGGTCAGTTTTTTTCCTAGCCCTTTTGTTGCCGCGTGGTGCTTTTTGTCTTTCAATGAACCATCGTTTTCAAAAGCGCTTTCGGCCATGGGAATATTAACCTGTTCCGGCAAAACAGTGACCTTGATGTGGCTTAACATTGGTCGTAATTGAATAAGGACCCGTATTGCTCCCCAATATCCGATGGATGCTCCCATCAATATCGCATACTTGTTTACAAAGCACTCCAGTGGAGGATATCCTTTTACAGGTCGTGACAGCCAGTCAATGGTGTTTTTGAAGACAGCTGTCATGGAGCCGTTGTTTTCAGGCGACGCAATCAATAGTCCTTGATTCTGCAGGAATATATCTTTGAGCTTGCGGGCGTTTGCGGGCAGGCCTTCTTTTTCCTCAAGGTCGCCGTCATAGATGGGCATAGGGTAGTCGCGCAAATCGATGTAGGTTACATCGGCTCCGGCCTCGCGGGCGCCTTCAACGGCAATTTTGACCAGCAATTTGTTGTAGGAACCGGTGCGGGTGCTGCCGGCGAATGCGATTATCTTGGGTTTATCAGCCATGATGCGGGTCCTTCGTTAGATAAGTTTAAACTTTAGGTCGCTTTGAATTTGTTTTATAATCAAATATAACGATTACGGCAATAGGCTGAAAAGTAAGGAGTTCTTGATGAATATGCCTAAAATGACAATAATTTACGCCTGGGCTTTGATGCTGCTAGGCATTATCGGCTACTTTGCGACCGGAATGGTCAGCGTAACAGCACTCATACCCATGTTTTTCGGTCTTCCCATCATGGCATTGGGAATCGGGGCAAAACACCAAGCCCGAAGAAAAAACGTAATGCACATTGCGGCAGCGTTAGGGCTATTGGGATTTTTGGGGAGTGCTCGAGGACTGGGAGGACTTTTCACTTTGATTGGCGGCGGAGAAGTGGCCCGACCGGGGGCAGTGATAAGCCAGTCAATTATGGCGATTCTATCGCTGGTGTTTGTCTTGTTGTGCGTGAAGTCGTTTATTGATGCTCGCAAACCGGCGTAGCCGGTATTTCTAATCACATTCGCACACGGCGCCAGCACTTCCGGGCGCGACTAATTCTTTTTTCACTTCTGATTTTGCTTCAGCTTGAAGGCCATTTTTCTGTTCACGGGATCTGGCAGTAATAATTATGACAACGGCCAGAATGATTACCGATGAACATCCCAGAGTCCAGCCGCTTAATTCTTCACCGGCCAGAAGACTTCCCAAAAACATAGCGATGACCGGATTGACATAAGCGTAGGTAGCGACTTTGGCAGGAGTGGTGGCTTTCAAAAGCCACAGGTAAACTCCGAAGGCAAATGACCCGAACAACGTCAAATAGACCCATGACCAAAACGACAATGGCGTCAGTTTGGTGATATCGAAATCGTTAAACTCACCCAACAGTGACGCGACGAATAAAGCGACGGCACCGCCGGCCATCATCTGCATACCGGCAAACAAAGAATGGGACTCCGGCTGTTTGGCTTGTCGGGAATAAAGTGACCCGATTGCCCACAAAATAGTCGCCGCCAGAACTAATCCGGCTCCAAATTTATTTATACCGGCAACTCCATCGACTTGAGTCGGATTTATCAAGAGTACTACTCCGCCGAAACCGAGAATTAATCCTGCCGACACAATCCAGCCGGGCCGGGTGCCGTGGGGGCGAAGCCAGTCAAACAGGACTAAAAAAAATGGCATCATCGCCACCAGAAGCGCGGCGATTCCTGAAGGAAGGAATTTCTCCGACCAATTGACCAGTCCGTTGCCACCGACCACCAATAGTGCGCCCACGATAAATGCGGTGAGCCAATGCTTATTTTCGGGATTGGGCGCGTGGTTGATTTTGGCCCAGATATAAAAGAGTGCGCCGCCAATTAAAAAGCGGAAGCCGGCCAAGATAAATGGCGGAATGGTTTCCACGCCAAAGCGAATGGCCAAATAAGTCGAGCCCCAGATTACATAAAGGCAGAGTAACCCGAGTATGATATTAATGCGCAGCTTTTTCGACACCAAAATCCTTAATCGGGCAGTTCAGTTCCGTTAAGCGGAATCTGGCAAGTTTCCTTGTAGGCTTCCATCACAATCGTACTGCGAGTGTGAATGACCGATTCAATCGTGCCTACTTTTTCGCGCAGGATTTTGCCGAGCGACTGTGTGTTCCTGGTGCGAATTTTAATCAGATAGCAGTCTTCGCCGGCCACGTTGAACACTTCCTGCACTTCGGGAATTTTCGCCAGCTCTACGCCAGTCTTGAACCCCGATGCCATTTCGTTGGTGCGCACGAATACGAACGCCACCAGTCCGTAACCGATTTTGTCGGTGTTGAGACGCGCCTCGAACGACTTGATATAGCCGTTCTCTTTGAGTTTGCGCAGGCGTTCTGACGTAGCCGATGGCACCAGTCCGACCCGGTTGGAGATTTCCTTGTTAGGCATCCGGGCGTCTTCCTGAATAACGGTCAGGATTTTTTTGTCGAGATGGTCTAAACGGTGGTTATTCATGTCCAGAATATAATATCGCCAAAAGGTTGTGTCAAGAATATAGTTTGTTATTCTTTTCACAAATGGGAAGAAAAGGCGGTTTTTATGGGATTTGGAGAATGTTTGTAACCTAACCCCCCGACCCCCTTCCCTAAAGAGGAAGGGGGAGAAAGAGAAATTCAAATGCGATTGTTTAACCTGGGCTCTTGTTGTTTTCTTGTTCTCGTCCCTATTTAGGGGAGGGGTTAGGGGAGAGGTTTCTGGTGAGTGCCGCACCCGTAAAAAAGAGGTTTGCTTAGGAATATGACAACATCTTATCAAAAGAAATCCAGAAAAGGAATGATTGCCGCTCAGAAGATTGATACCGGTAAGAAGAAACTAAGCCTGCAATTAAGAAATAATATGACTTATGCTGAAAAAGTTCTATGGGAGCGGCTTAGAAAGAATAGACTCGAAGGAATCCATTTTAGACGTCAGCAAATCATTGATGGAGTAATCGCCGATTTTTATTGTCACCAGCATGGATTGGTTATTGAAGTTGATGGAGGAATACATGAAAATCAAAAAGAGTACGATAACGTGCGCGATAGTTTTCTAAGGGAAAGAAATCTGAGAGTGTTAAGATTTGCCAACGATCAGGTCCTAAATGAGTTGGATGCAGTTCTTAGAGATATCTTGAAAGAATGTAAGACTCCGCCGACTTAATTAGGAATCTCTCCCCCGGCCCCTCCCCTAAAGTGGGAGGGGGTAAGAAGGAAGAAGGAAAACTGCTTTTTCAAGATTTGATTACTCTTGTTCCCCCTTCCTCTTTAGGGAAGGGGGTTGGGGGGTTAGGTTCTTTAATTCCCCTTATATTCGCACAAATAAAGTTCATTGCCGTCGGGGTCGCCGAAGAAGGCGAGTTTGACGGGGTCGTCATCGACGACGTCGCTTTCGAAAACCACGCCGCGTTTTTTGAGTTCGGCCACCACTTTCTCAATCGGTTCAGTGACGCCGAGACCGACCGAAATGGCGCCGCGGCTGCCGGGTTTGGGGGATTTGGGTCCCGAGGGGTGTAGGCCGATTATCAGGCCGCCGCCGGCATCGATGGAACACCAATCATCGCCGGCGCGGTATTGAATTTTCATTCCCAGCGCATCGGTATAAAACTTAACCGCCTGGTCCATATTGGACACGAAAACTGTAGCTGTGCCGCCGTTAATCATATGGGACTCCTTTTTTGGGTAATATCGGTGGAGATGAGGATTTTGACAAGAGGGGTAATCTGTGGGGGTGTCACATTCGCAAGTCACCCTTCGACAGGCTCAGGAAGACTTGCGAAAGTGTGTTATTAGCACGAATAATAATTTTTCTTCCAATTATTCATTCAGAACAAATTCTACTTTGTAGGCGGTCCAGAGCTTGACAGGATGACCATTTTGAATCGCCGGGCGGAATTTGTTTTCGAAGGCAACATCAAGAGCGGCCTGGTCAAGAGACTTGCGTCCGGATGTTTTGTAAATCTTTGCATTGGTGACTGAGCCGTCGATATCAATTTCAACAGCAATCCAGACGGTTCCTTCAATACCGGCCATTTTATCAAAACGAGGATATTCAGGTTGTGCCTTATATATAAATTCGGGTCTTTGCACGTTGGGAATGAATTGGTCAAGGCCGGGCATTTCTCCGATACTTTCATATGTGCCTGCATCAGGGTATCCACTGTTTGAAAAGTTTTCGCCAAACTCCGATAGTTTTGCATGATCATCTATGGTTTCTACCTCTGCTTCAGTTTCTATGAACTCTTCATCCTCAACGGGGACAAGTAGTCCTACTGCAGGCTGTTTTGTTTTAGGAGGACGGACTTTAACCTGGGGTTGGTCGTTTGCAATCTTGGGCGGAGGCGGCAATACTCTTCTGGTTTCAATTATATCAATTGGGTCGTCAACATTGTCGGGGGCTGCGGAATTGATGAAAAAGATTAGCACTATTGCGACAATCGCCACAAGTCCATTTACGGTTATAGTGCTTGCGAGCATATTCCTCTGATAGGTTGCCTTTAGCTCATAGGCGCCATAGGGGGAATAGATTACGCTTTGATTTTTGAACATTTTGCATCTCCGAAGATTGTCATTTCATTTCGGGGTGGCGGTACGTCCCGACATTAGAGAGACGAATGAGATTAGAAATTGTTTAATGAAAAATGGAGCTTAAATTAGGAGATCCCACAGCAAGCTGTGGGCGACCGGCCCCTTTCTTGGGGCGTCTAAAATAATCGGCGTTAATAGGTGCCGTCGTTCCACGCTTGACGTGGAATCCAGAAGGTTTGTACGAGCACCAACAAGTGCGCCATGATTCAAGGAACCCACAGCAAGCTGTGGGCGACCCGCTGTGAGCCACTAGTTATTTCATGGGTTGAAACATTTCTCGCTTTATAAGTCTTCTGTGCCACTTAGAAGGTCGGCCTCCTTGAATGATTTGTATATGTAATCAAGCAAACCAATGTCTTCTGCATCTCTAATAGCAACTGGAAGCTGTCCATTCTCAAGAAGAAACATGCCTTCCTTCTTTAATGTATTTGAATGGCTGGATACAACATAAATCCAAAGGCACCTTGCAAACACAAAATAGTAACTTACATGTCCTCTTTTCCTTCTCATCAATGGACCAACAATCACGCGATCCATCGAAATCCCTGCGCGTGAATCTAAACCGACCATGGCGCATCCGTATTGATGTGACTTTCCTGGGTCATTATTTACCAACATTTCTCTTATTATTTCTTCATGTGGCCCTAGTTTCACATTTCGAAACCTTGAATCCTTTGCAACACTTGACTTCCAAAGAATCGAAAGTTGAAACAATTTGAATTTGACGTAGTCAACGTTGTGAAAAGTCAAAACTCTCGTCTTATTGTCGTAAGTAGGTTGACCGATCCTATGATTCATAATCTGACTGGCATATTGCTCTAATTTGCTAAGTTGGGTTTCACAATTCTGGCAAAGCATCTTCTCATATATGCCTTTTTGAATCATTTTGCTTTTTTTGGGTGCAGAAGTGTCAACGGAAAAGATTCTATGAATTTTTTCATCGTAAACAGGCTTCCACATAAACTCAGGGATAATATGTGAAGCTCTCAATTCAGATTCCTTTAAACAAAGCCTGCATGTACTTATTACTTTTCCGCCCTTAGCCCTACCCATACACAAACCTCTTCACCTTTTTCGTGCTCGTCTTTTCCAGTTCGGCGAGGCGGATTTCAAAGGATGAGATGCGTTTGTAGTCGGACATGGCGGCGTTGGTTTTGGCGACTTCCTGCGCTATGATGGAGTTAATTTTAACAAGGTCGGGTTTGGTCACCGGCATTTGGAATTGCAAAGTGAACTGCTCCAAGTCGGGGACGATAATTGCTTTTACTTCTTCGCCCTGGCGTCCCTCTTTCTTTTGGCCGAGAATTAGCGCTTCCAGTATGAACGGGGACAGCATCAGCTTTTCTTCGATTTCCTCGGGGTAGATGTTTTTCCCGGCGGCGGAGATTATGAGATTTTTGGCGCGGCCGGTAATCCAGAGATGGCCATGCGCAAATTTTCCCAAATCGCCGGTATATAGCCAGCCGTCGCGAATGAGTTCGGCGGTTTTTTCGGGATTGTTTTTGTAGCCGGGGGTGACGCTGCCGCCGCGGACGATTATTTCACCGACGCCAATTTCATCCGGCTGATTAATTTTCACTTCGATTCCCGGCAAGACCGGTCCGACTGAACCAAATATTAAATTTTCCGGGCGATTGACGCTGATGACGGGGGAACATTCGGTCATGCCGTAGCCTTCGAGGAAAGTGAAGCCAATCAGATTGAAAAAGGCTACGATGCGGTCGGGAATTGGTGCACCGCCGCAGACGAAGAGCCGAATCGTGCCTAATCCAGCGGCTTTGCGCATGCTTCGAAACAGGAACCGGCCTAGCCGGATTTTCATTTTCCAGCCAAATGACGACAGCGCGAACAGAATTTTAAACATTACGCGTTTGAGAAGCGAAGCTTCATTTATCTTGTGCATTATCGAGATATACATTTTTTCAAACAGAAGCGGCACGCCGCACATGATGGTCACACCGTTGTGCCTAATATCTTCGACAATCTCTTTGGATTTAAGTGAGCGGGCATAGACAATCCGGCAGCCGAAATTGACGGGTGTCAGGAAGCCGGCGGTGGATTCGAAAGTATGGTGTAAAGGAAGTACGGAGAGAAAGACATCGTGTTCACCGAAAGAGAGGCATTGTTCGATACTTCGCAGATTGCTAAGCAAGTTGGCGTGGGTGAGCATCACCGCTTTTGGTGCACCGGTAGTGCCGGAAGTGTAGATAAGCGAGGCAACTTGGTTGGAATCAATCGGCGCTGATTCGGTTTTGATTCTGAAAAGATTTTTCCACTTGTTAGAGGATTTCTCGGAAAAGGAGAGCAGGCGCAAGTACGAATATTCTTTGGGAATCTCTTTTTCGACTTTGTCGGACACAATTAGTGTTTTGATTTGGGAATGCTGAATGATATGCCGGATTTCATCGGGTTTGAGATTGACATCAATCGGCACCACAGTTTTTCCCGCGGACAAAATGGCCAGATAGGCAATTGGCCATTCGGGGCGGTTTTCGGATAAGAGGCCTATCTCCTGCTCATTAGGGCATTCGGCCTGAAGTCCGGCACCGAAGCGGGTTACCATATCCAGCGCTTCTTTATAGCTGTACTTTCGACCTTGTCCGCCTTTTGATTTGAAGACGATGCGGTCGCCGTATTTCAGAGCGGCCCTGAAAAAGGATTGATAGAGATTGTCCCGAAGGTCAAATTGGGTGTCTGAAGCGACTGCCATAAGCCAAATAGTATTATTAAATCGTCGGATTTTAAAGCGAAATTGGGGTGTACGTCCAGGGGTAATTAGCTCCTCTCTTGGTCAGTTTTTTACATTGTCAAATGGGTGGAATTTGCTATTTTGTAGTCTGGCCTCACGTTTACCGCAAAGAAACAGGAGTATCTACATGTACCAGAATGTCAAACGTATTCTTGCCACAGTGGCCTTTTTCTCAATTTTGATTTCAGGCGTCAGCGCCCAGCCGTATTACCAGTCGAAGGAAGATTACATCAATCGTCAACCATCAGCAATACACGAGGAGCGCCTTTCAAATCCTAAAATTACCAAAAGTCAGGCAGCTTCTTCAGTTTTAGGTGAACCGGACATTGAAGCAGTTTGGGCCGGGGCCACAGTTTGGATGAGCGGCTATAACTACGGGCTGGAGACATTCGGCGGAAGTATAGCCAAGGCAAAGGACTTCTTTGGCAGCAATCTCGGCGCCGGGGACTACGTTCCGGTTCGAATCATTTTTCAAACGGGTGCTCCCAACCAAACCTTGTGCCAGACTTTCAGACGCGATTTGGGATATGTCTCATCCGGTGTGGGAACTTTTCCGGGGCAGGCTTATGACATATCCGATCCGGACAACCCGCGGCGTTTGAACATTTGTTTCGTCGAAGATAACCCCTCGGGGCCAGCTAACCTCACCTGGGACCCTAATTCCGCTACGCTGGGCAAACGGGAGTATTTGTTTATAATGTTAAGTGCCTACGACGGGACGGGGATGACCTATGCCGGCCAAAATATAAATGCAGGCGCCTCCGGGCTGGACGAGCTGTATTCCTGGTGGCCGAGAGTGGCAACCGGCCACACATTTTTTGAGAATCAGCCATGCACTTTAACAATCAGCAATTACTATGTTCGGAAACTAATGGGTGTACCAAGTGAGACTGAAGTAATTCTGAATTGGAATTACGCCGGTGCAGCTTCGGTTGACCATTTTGATATTTATGGCGGCAAGACTTCACCGCCAACCACGCTCCTGGACCAGGTTTCAGGCTCTTTGACACGTTACACCGCGACCAGCCTGACGACCGGCGATACTTATTATTTTCGAGTGGAGGCAGATGATGCTGCGCGGAGTATAGTGGCGACCAGCAAGGAAATTACCGTTACGCCGCAAATAGTGGCAAGCAATTTGGAACTGTTAGATTTTTGGAATGAGCGCGGTCTCTACGGCGGGTGCTGGGGATATACCGATCCGGTTGATGACAAAGAATATGCGCTTTTGGCTTGCCGCAATGAAGGTATCAGCATTATTGACTTGAGCCTCAATCCAATTCAGGAAGTGGGTTTTATGCCCTTGGTGACTGAAGGTAACGACTCCAAGGAAGTAAAAGTTTATGGCGATTATGCCATTGTTATAGCTGAATATGAACCGACGCAGATATTTGACATTTCCGATGTAACCAATCCGGTGAAAGTTGCTGATGTGATGAATATAACCGGGGACGGCACGAATGGCGCGCACAATTGTATGGTGGACGGGGACTATTTATATGTCATAGGTAATCACGATATCGGCGGATTAGAAATCTGGGATATCTCCACCCCTGCCGCCCCGGTAAGCGTGGGAACTTTCCAGCCTTTTTATTATCATGACGTTGATATTCATAATGACACACTGATCGGTTTTGGAATTTACGGCGACGGCATCGACCTGGTGAACATCGCCAACAAAACGTCCCCGTCGCTTATCAGGCGATTCCATTATCCGGGCGAAGGCTCGCATAACGGAGAGTTTTTGCAGGGACATCAATATGTCGCGATAGGCGATGAAATTGGTTCAGCCGGAAATCATACCAGAATGTTTGATTTACGTGATTTGGATAACATTAACAAGATATATGATATAATAGTCGACCCCAATGCCGTGGCGCATAATTGTTATGCCCGAAACGATACTCTGTATATTGCGCACTACTCTGAAGGCGTGAGGATGTGGGATGTGAGCGACCCGTTTAATCCCGTTGAATTGGGCTATTATGACTCCTATCTCCAGCCGGTGTACGGATATGTAGGTGTGTGGAACGTCTTTCCATTCTTTGCATCGGGGAAGGTTATCGCATCAGACATGCAATCAGGATTGTTTGTTTTACAGCCTACACCGCCGCCGAGTTGCTGTATCGGCAATCGCGGTGATTTGAATGGTGATGGTACTAATGCTAACGTTCTCGACTTGAATTATTGCGTGAATCGTATTTTTCGCGGCGGGGCCATGCCGGCTTGCCTGCCCGAAGGTGATGTCAACAGCGACGGGATATCGACCAATATTCTCGATTTGAATTATCTGGTGAACCGCATCTTCCGCGGCGGGCCAGCGCCGGGGGCGTGTTAGCCGATAAAGCGAGATTGCCACACCCCGAGAGGAATGGGGGTTCGCAATGGCTTTATTCGACAATAATGATGTGACATAATTGACCGACTGGATCCCACGTCCCGCCACAGCGGACTTTCAGCAAGCGTGGGACGACGTGTCTTTTCAAACACGTTACTTGGAACCGATTAGCCGTTCTTTAATATAATCCCCTTTAGAGGACAAAATTGCGGGTAAGCCAATGAAATTGGCGGCCTTGACAGTGCCGGCTCAAGCGCATAACTTTGGCCGAAATTAAATGCGTTTGAGCTGTCGGGCGAGGGCGCCCGACAGCACAGCAGTAACGTGCAGTCAATTATGGAGAGAGTGGATGGCTAGAAGTTCTAATGGGGCCATGATTCAGGCCAACAATTTGAGCAAATACTACGGCTCGTTTGTGGCTATCAAAGACATTTCATTCTCAATTCCCAAAGGGCAGATTGTTGCATTTTTAGGCCCCAACGGCGCCGGCAAAACCACCACCATGAAGATTTTAAGCGGGTTTTTAGCGGCCAGCGAGGGTAGAGCATCAGTGGCCGGATTTGATGTATTCAGCCAGAGATTAGAGGCCTCCCGGAGACTTGGCTATCTACCGGAAAACGGCCCGCTCTATGATGACATGACCCCATCGGAGCTTCTGAATTTTTTTGGCGAAGCGCGGGGGATGGAAAAGGAGCATTTGCATAAACGGATCGGTGAAGTTCATAAACTGTGTGATTTGAGCGAAGTGATGGAAAAGCCGATAGGGAAACTCTCGCGCGGCTATCGCCAGCGTGTCGGTCTGGCACAGGCGCTTTTGCACGACCCGGATGTTCTGATTATGGATGAACCGACAGCAGGGCTTGACCCCAATCAAATCAGAGATTTCAGAATCAATATCAGTAAACTGGGACACTCCAAAACGATTTTAATGTCCACTCATATTTTACAGGAAGTTGAGGCGGTGGCGGATAGAGTACTGTTAGTTCATCGTGGGCGGTTGGTGTTCGACGGCTCGCCGTTTGATTTAACTCACAAAGGAACGCTTGAGGAAACATTCTACAAGTTGACGGCACCTGAAAAAACAGAGAGCGAAACTAAAAAGCCGGCCGAGGGAGACGATGAAGCTCAATAGAGCCGTGGTGCTGGCAATTACCAAGCGGAATCTGCGGGCATATTTCTCAAGCCCAACAGGGTATGTTTTTGTCACGCTGTTCATATTCTTAAGTGCTGCTGCGGCATTCTGGCAGAATCGGTTTTTTGCCAATAATCTGGCCAATCTGGACCAACTCAATATTTTCTTTCCCTATTTATTGTTATTCTTCATTCCGGCCTTGACTATGTCTGTCTGGTCGGAAGAAAAGAAGACCGGCACGGACGAACTCTTGTTAACATTGCCAGCCACTGATTTGGAAGTGGTTCTGGGCAAATATTTCGCCGTTCTGGGGATTTATACAGTAGCGTTAATTCTTTCCCTTAGTCATGTCATAGTTTTATTCTGGCTGGGTCACCCGGATATCGGGCTGATGTTTTCGAATTATGTCGGATATTGGCTGATTGGTGCGGCACTGTTGTCAGTCGGGATGTTGGCATCGCTCTTTACGGAAAATGCTACAATAGCATTTATTCTTGGCTCGATATTTTGCTCGGTGTTTGTCTTTTTATCATCGGCCGGAGTTTTATTCGGATCCGGATTGGAGAGATCACTAAATCCTTTGGGTGTGCAGTCAGCCTTTAACGACTTTGCACGGGGTGTGTTGAGTTTATCGGGAATTCTCTATTTCCTTTCCATCATGGGCCTAATGCTTTATTTAAACGTAGTTATACTGGGCCGCCGCCATTGGCCGCTATCTGCCGGAGGATATAAGTATTGGCTACACCAATTGGTGCGTTCGGTGGCGCTGGTGGTCGCCATTATAAGTTTTAATGCAATATTGGCGCGCGCCTCGGTTCGCCTTGATGCCACTGCCGAAGGATTGCACTCCCTGTCCGATGAAACTAAAGAGCTGATTGATGAATTACCCGGCGACCAGCCGGTTCTGGTGCAGGCTTATATCAGTCCGGAAGTACCCACGGTCTATGTAGAAACCAGAGTAAACTTATTGAGCATTCTGGATGAGATATCATCATTGAGCGGCGGCAAAGTACAGGTGTTGATTCACGATACCGAGCCATTCAGCGATGCCGCCCGTGACGCTCGCGAAAAGTTTGGCATAACGGCACGCGAAGTTATCAGCACGGAAACGGCCCGCGCCAGTACCTCACAGATTTTTATGGGAGTGGCCTTCACCAGCGGGGTAGCCGAAGATGTGATTGAGTTTTTTGACAGGGGACTCCCGGTGGAATATGAGATAATTCGCAGCATCAGAGTGGTTGCCCGCACCGGGCAGAAAAAAATAGGTGTTTTGAATACTCCCGCGAAAGTTTTCGGCGGCATGGATTTTCAAACTATGGCCAGCGCGCCACCCTGGTCGATTGTTACGGAATTAGAAAAGCAATATGAAGTCGTCAATATCTCGGCGAGCGAACCGATTGCCGAAGATGTCGATGCTTTGTTGGCCGTGCTGCCATCGGGACTATCACAGAAAGAAATGGATAATCTCAAGGATTATATTCTGACCGGCAAACCGACGATGATTTTGGAAGATCCGATTCCTGCTTTTAACATGGCATTAGCGCCACTTTTGCCGGCCGATGCCCAGCGCAATCCTTTCATGCAAAATCAGCCGGCGCCAGTGGCGAAAGGCGACTTCGGTACTTTCCTGAACGACATCGGAGTAAGTTTTAATCCCGGATATATTTTGTGGTGTAATTACAATCCTTACCCGGAACTGATGCAGTTGCCGCCGGAAGTAGTATTCATTTCCGCGGCCAATAAAACGACCGAGGCATTTAATCCGTTAAGCGACGCAAGTCGGGGGCTTCAGGAAGTGGTCACAATATATGGCGGGTATCTGACTAAGTCGCCTGACGCCAAGTATGATTTTCAATCGCTTTTGCAGTGCGGGCGCGTTTCCGGTGTGGTTCAATTTCAGCAAGTAGTGCAGCGCGGCTTTTTTGGGATGGGCTTCAATATAAATCGCAATGTGCGGCGCGTTCCCGATGGTAATGTTTATACTGTAGCAGCCCGAATCTGGGGCACCGAGTCGCCAGCCAGTCCGGAAGATATGGAAAAGAAGGTGAATCTGATTGTGATGGCAGATATTGATTTTATCGGCGAGCAGTTTTTTGCAATGCGCCAGCAGGGTGTGGCTAATCTGAATTTTGACAATGTTTCATTTTTCCTGAATTGCATCGATTTGCTGATGGATGATTATTCATTCATTCCTTTGCGCCAGAAACGAGTTAAGCACCGCACGCTGGAATCAGTGGAAGAGCGCACGAGAGATTTTGTGAAACAGCTTCTCAATGAGGAAAAAACGGCGGAAAATGAGGCACAACAGGCGCTGACCGAGGCCCAGCAGAGATTAAACGAAAAGGTGATGGAACTTCGCAACCGCCCGGATATAGACGAGCAGACCAAACAAATCATGACGCAGAATCTTCAGGAAGTGGAGAACCGACGCTATGAAGCACTCCAGGCAGGTATCGATGCCAAGAAGAATGCCACGATTTTGGCCAGCAAAGAAAAAATGGAAGCTTCCATTAGAAATATTCAGTCGCGCATCAAAACGCTGGCAGTGACATTGCCGCCGATTCCGGTACTGACATTGGGCGTGGTAATTTTTATCAAAAGGCGGCGGCGTGAACTTGAAGGCGCAGCTATCGCCCGGCGGTTAAGGAGCTGATTGTTGAACGAGAACAAAAAAACTTTGTGGTTTGCTGGAGTGGCTTTGGTATTGCTGGTATTGGCTATTGTGGTATCACCGGGGAGAATCACTCCGGAAGCATTCATTGACCAGGGCGAACCATTTTTCCCTGACTTTGGCGACCCGAACGAAGCGACTATTCTGGAAGTAATCGACTACAACAAGGTAACCGGCGAATCTATTCCGTTCAAGGTTTCGTTTGAGAATAACAAATGGGCGATACCGTCGCATTATGGCTATCCGGCCGATGGGGCAAGCAGACTGGCCAATACCGCTGCGGCCATTATTCAAATAAAGAAAGATGATTATCGTTCTTCGGCGGTGGCGGAGCACGAAAAATTCAGCGTGGTGGATCCGCTTGATGAAAATGCCGCGCTAAAAGGACGGGGACAGCGTATCACCATCAAGGGAAAAGGGGATAAAGTTCTGGCGGATTTGATAATTGGTGATTCAGTGGAAGACAAATCCGGTTTCAGATTTGTCCGCGTGCCGGATCAATCACGAGTTTATGCCGCTAAAACTGATTTGGAAATATCGACTCAATTTGAAGACTGGATTGAATCGGATTTATTAAAAGTTACCCGTCCTAAAATAAACAAAGTCGTCATAAACGATTACACCATCAATGAGCGATCCATTTCCATCAATCAGCGCGACCGCCTGACACTTGAAAAAGACGATTCCGATAAGTGGAAAGCGGACAAAATGAAGAGTTCTCAACAAGTTGAAGATACCAAGATGAACCAGCTGCTGACGACTCTGGTGGAATTAAAAATTGTAGATGTCCGCCCCAAACCGGAAGGCTTATCGCAAAGCCTTAAAGGGACCAGCGGAGACAAAACTATCAGCCGAGAGGACCGGCTGTCGCTTCAAAGCAAAGGCTTTTATTTTTCCAGCGACGGGCAGTTGCTTTCCAATGAGGGGGAGATGCTTATTTATTCGGAGGATGGCGTTATCTACACCTTGCGGTTTGGTGAAGTGGTTATCGGAGGCGGAACCGGGGCAGGCGTAAGCGGCGCTGCTGCAGAAAGCCGGTATTTATTTATTACGACGCATTTTGATTCTTCAGCATACCGAGAGCCGCCCAAGCCGTCCAATTATGATTTTGACGGCAAACCTGACAGTCTGATGACATCGGATGATTTGCGCAACAAAGAACTGGCACAAAAATGGGAAAAGTGGAAAAGAGATTTCGATAAAGCTAAAAAGCTAACCGGTGAACTTAATCAGCGGTTTGCTGATTGGTATTATGTTATTTCTTCCGGAAGTTTCGATAATCTGCGGCTGCGCCGCAACGATCTGGTCATCGCCAAGAGCGAAAAAAGCTGACAGTGGGGCATTATATCAGCCTCGGTTTAGAATGTACTGCAATAAAAAAGCCGGCGAGATTTTAGTCTCTCCGGCTTATCTTTTAATTAACTAACAATTATTAAAAGCTCGCTTTGACTGTAAAGTACTGATTGTCCGAGAAAACTTCCGTTTCAGTCCAGGAATAATCGAAGGAGACGTTAGTTTCACCCAGATCGAATACCAATCCGCCGCCCAGAGAAAACCCATAAAGATATTCATCAGCAGTGGAATAATTGTATCCGGCGCGAAGTGCGTATCTTTCGTTATAGACGTATTCCATGCCTCCCTGCCAGAGATCATTGGACAGGTTGTTGGACCTGAAATTGCTGCTGAAAGTGGCTGAATTGAGACCCTGGTTAACGAAATTGTAGGCTAATCCAATATTGATTGAGGTAGGTAATTCCGAGGCGGCGTTGGACGAGGACAATGGACGGCTGTTTACCGCGTCTTCAAAACCGCTTCCGCTAAATCTGATATCAGGACCGTAATTCTTAAATGCCAGACCCAGAGTGACGCCCCGCCATCTGGGCTCGTAAGTGAAGCCGAAGTCAAATGCAAACCCGTTAGCCGACACGTTAAAAATGTCCTCGCGAATATAGTTAGCGGTCAATCCAAAGTTGACTTGAGTGGTCAGAGATTTGGCAAAAGTTGCTCCTATAACGGCCAGTGTGGGGCTATATATTTTGCCGGTGCCGTTTTCGAAATTCTCATTGGTCTCTTCAATATCACCGATGCTGACTACTTTTACAGACAGCGCCAACGCGCCCAAATCCTCTATATTAGTCCCAAAGGCGGCGTAAGTGACATCGATATCGGCAATATAAGGAAGGTAGGTACCCATGACTTCGGTGCCTTCCAACCAAGCCAGTCCGGCGGGGTTCCAGAAAATGGCATCGACGCCATACGAATTGGCGACGACAGCCCCCGCCATGGCGGAGCCGCGGGCTCCAATCGGAATCAGTAATTCCGTTGCGCCAGCCGAGCCTTGACGGTTTTCATTTCCCGCCAAGACTGATGACGCCGCAATTATTAACAAAGCTGCGGCCATCCAAAAGCGGGCAAGATATTTCTGTTTCATTTTCATTTCCTCTTGCATCAATATTGATTAAGGAGTTCTATTTCTGTGAAGATTGCCATTTTGCCTATTTTTTGACCAAATCCCGGCGCCTCGACTACATAGATGTAAATTCCTGATCCCACCGGTATGTTGGCTTCGTTGGTAAGCGCCCATATCGCTTCGGAAGTCGTGGCATCATTCTTGGTTACTCTGAAAACGAATTCACCTGCCAGATTATAGATGGTAATGGTGCACTCCTCCGGCAAATTGGTAAACTTCATTCTCCGATTAGTCACATTGGCGTCATAAGTGGAATTCAAGTAATAGGGATTAGGAACTGCTTTAATCCTGTCCAAAAGATTTTCAGAACCGCTAGAAGCTACGGTCGGGGCATATGAAGCCGAACTGAAGGCGTACTCATCCGAAAGAGCAAGAGGTTTGAAAGTTGAGATTCTGAAAACTGTGCCCGGTTCAGGTAAATCTTGACTGAAGACAGGTGGTATAGTAATGGTATCTCCGGCAAGAGTGTCAATAGCGCTGGCCAGCATATGCCCATTCCAGCTCATCAGAACGACTCTGGCGAACACTTCTGAATCAGGTTGTGCGGCACCAAAGGGGTCATAAGTTCCGGCCAGAATATCGGAGGCTCTCTGCTGGTAACCGGCATCACCCGGAGTTTTGTCACCTGGTATAAACCAATAGATAAGGTCAGTATATGGATCGTTGTCGCCTCCGGATGCAGAGTGTTCGCCACCGGCGCTAAAGCGCGGCGTGATGGTCGTGTCCGGAGGTATCACCGTGGTGTCAATGGTGGTATCATCAGGACTGGTCACACAGCCCCACGATTCAAGACTGTATGTGGTATCTTCGATATTGTCGAGCTGCACTACAATCATGCGAACGTCATCGCTGGGGTCAGTGGGTGTTCCAACTCCAATTCGCCATAGTTCGAATGGAACCCAGGTTGGATAGGAAGCCGGGAAACCAAAAGCGTCGGGAACGATGGCGATACTACCGCCTCCCTGGCTGCTATCATAGACACCGTTAAGTGTGTCGCCTGTAAAGCGCATTTCGAAATCATAAATTGATACTCGATCGGCATTGTCATTTCTGATGACGCGAGAAAGGAAGGCAGCGAAGCTTCCTCTAGAACCGCCGCCACAAGTTCCACCGTTATCACCGGTGTGAATTCCCCAGAGTCCGCCTCCGACCTGCTGCGGGACGCTATCCGGATCAATTGACGGGAAACCCTGAAATCCAAAAGAACCGCCCGCCGGCGGATTAACCGGTCCAGCCCCATTGGCAACGACTTCAAAAGATTTGAATCCTGGTGCGGGGCCGATAACTTTCATAAGCATTCCATCGACGACGGGATAGAGTTCATCGCCTGTAATATTCTTAAACTCCTTAATGACTGTGTCTTGGGGAATCGCAGTTGTATTTATCAAATTCCAGGCAAATTCAATAGTCGTATCAATAGTCGTATCTGGTGGAATCAGAGTCGTGTCAATCGTTGTGTCTATGGTAGTGTCGTTTACAAAAATCACTTTGTATGAGTCACCGCTTATCGCCGTCGGGTCGACTACCTTGGCGATAACCGAACCATCTGACACACCTAATGTATGGCTGGCCACAATTTCGTCTTCAAATGCGGAGTTTATGTCCGTTCCGACTATGGGAGATTGTGGAATTCCGGAGACGATAGTGGCCGACGTCAAAGTTTTGGGTGCGGCTAAAAGGTCAGTGGTGTAAGAATAAGCTTCAACTCTGAAAAAGTAGCGGGTATAATCGTTTAGCGCGTTACCTTCAAAAACATCGTCTCTGATGTTGAAATACCGGCGAATGGCATTGTCCGAACCGAATTTTACGGCGCGCTGTTCCAAAACAGCTGTAAACGGGTCGAGTACTTCGTCAAGTATAATCGCCGCGCCGTCAACGATGTCATAATTGCCGATGCGAATTCCCGGGTCGGAGGCTGATAGGCACTGGAAAATGCTGTATCCCTGGAACGGATAATCGCCCGGGTCAACTTCCGAAATGTCGTCCCAAACCAATCCAATTTCATTGTTCAGTTCATAAAGCGTCACGTTGGGCGGGGCCGGTGGTTCTAAAAGGTCAAAGCTAAAATCATAAGCCTGCTGAGCGAATTTGTCGTTGTACTTTAGTACCGAAACGGAGGATTTTCTGTCACCGCCCTGTCCGACAATAACTGCTGCCAATATTTCAGTACTGTCACCGGGAGCAAAATCGAATGGCCCGGTGGTCAGGAAATATCTGCGGTCGGAAGCGTTGACGTCAAGGAGTCCTGTGGTTGTAACCGGGTCTCCCGGTACTGCATATTTAATACCGCCGGGAAGCGGAGCTCCGCCCTGTGAGGCATCAAGTCCGTTCATGTATTGATAGGTCCAAGTCGGGCTTTCGGGGTCGGTACCGTTGATATACTTGTTGAAAGATGTCATGGGCATGTTTTGATAGCCCACAAAAAGGGAGTCCCACATTTTGGCTGTGTCGGCGTTGTCACCTGTGAATATTAATGGCCCTTGGAAGAAGTCGAATCCGACGGCCGGGGGTGTGGATCCGTAAGAGCCGTCGTTGTTGGTGGAGTTATAGCAGAAGCCCAGGGAAAGAATGGTATCGCAGCCGACGAAGTCATCTCCGGCGCCGCCTAAGTCCGGGTCAGCCCAAAGTGATACGAACATATCTACCAGATCTCTTCCACCCTTGTTAAAAATCTGAAACTTAACGAAGACCACTTGCCCCAGTGGATCAGTGCGGTCAAAGGCAAAAGTAGTTTGTTTTATTTCGACGCCAAGTCCGGTGCTGGTGGACGCCTGATTAATACGTGCAGCCGGGCCTTCGTCATTATATACGGCCCAGCACATTTGGTCACCAATCATGGCCGGGACGGTGTCGCCGACGGAGTCCACAACAAATGGAGCACCCTGGCTGATGGGCCAATTAAGGTAATCAGCGTTGGGATTATTGGCCAGGCTGTCCTGGTAAAGTTTAAACACGCGGTATGCGGGGAGATTGTCGGCATTTGGTACGAAAGTGCCGCCGACCATCGGTCCGGGGAAGTAGTCATCAGAATACTCCGCTACGGAGATAAGAGTGTCACCGTTGGCATTGTTGACTGCTCCCACCCAGACTCCGGCTGCAAAGATTACTGATGTTACGTTGGTGTTGTCCTCAATATTTTGTAGACCGGTAAATGGATAATACAATCCGTCGTTCTTCCCAAAAGCGGCACCCTGGTCAAAAGCAAAGGAGCCTTTGTTGGTGACGAACATCAGGATTTGATTGGCATCAATCCAGGTGTCTGTGTCTATTTGTAAGGCCTGCTGCTGCTGATGCTTTCCGGAGCCGGGCGCCAAGGCCATGGCCGAGATCGCCAGCATTGTCACCGCAAACCCAATGATTGATTTTTTAGTCATTGTTTTCTTCCTCTTTTATTTCCTATTAGAATGAAGCCCGCATTCCAAAAAAGATCATTCTTGGGTTGGCGTAATTCTGCGGGTTAAACTGTGCAACCTCATATTTTTCACCGCCCGACAATCCGCTGGTATCGTCTACTTCACTAAAGTCAGAGGCAAATTGCTGACCTTCGGGTGTTTCCAGCCAGCCGGAGCTATTGGGGCGACCGCTGAATTCCCAAACCGCGACAGCGTTGTCACGATCCAGCAAGTTCTTTATCCAGAGATATGGTGAAAGGGTAATTTTGCCGAAGGTAAAGCCTTTTTCGGCTTTCAAATCGACGAACATCGACCAGGGGCCGGTTTCGGAGTTTCTAACGTCTCGAGGTTCCGGTGCGAAAGCCCCCAAGGTTACTTCGTTCACTGCTTCTACAGGAGTATAGGGCAATCCGCTGGTGGCCTGAACGATGATATTAAAACCAAAATTCTCAAGGGGAAAGGCGCTGCCAATTCGAGGTCCTTCTTTACCGGCAAATCTAAAATCAAAAATGCTCACGAATTTGTGCCGCTGGTCAAATTCCGTAGGTGCCGTTTGTCTCGGCTCGGTGGAGCCGGTCCAGGCTACGTTGCCTTGAGTGTTGGCATAAGAACCGGTTGCATTTGAAAATGACATGGTGTATTTAAAATTGAATTCAATGTTTCTGGAGCGACGCGTCTTAAGCTGAAATTCCAGTCCTTTGATGGTGCCGTAATCTATGTTGCGATATGAGGCAAAGGACTGGGGAAAGGACGGCTGTCGCTGCACCTGAATAAGATCGGTTACGTCTTTATAAAAGATATTCATGTCAAATACTGAATTCTCACCCAGCAGATGACTGATGCCGATTTCATAGGCGGTAGTCTGGGGCGGTTCTAAATTGGGATTTCCAAATGAAACGTAGTATCCGCCGAATTTGACCTTGTATTCCAGATAATCATAGCCGACATAGAGGTTTTGCAGTTCCGGCCGCTGGTAGAACTTGCCGTAACTGAATCGCATCTGGGTTCTTTCGGTTACAGGAAAAGCTATTCCAATGCGAGGAGATACTCGGGTGAATTTTTCGCTTGCTTCGGTATCACTTTCTTCAAGTGTGGAAACGAACTGGTCATTGGCGGTGTCGCTGTCCAAACGGAGCGAGTCAGGGTCCAATGGAAGTTCTTCATTGAGAAGTCTTAAAGCGTTATAATCAAAGAGGTCGAGGCGGAGGCCGGCGGTAATGATGAGGCTGGAGTGTTCGAAACGATCCTGAAGGTACATGGCAAAATCCATAGGATGCTTGGTGTCGTTGCGCCAGTCTTCATTATCTGATTCGTTCCCCTCAAAATCATAGCCGTATCTATTGATGTCACGAAAACCGTCTGCGAGGGAGCTGTCGCCTACCAGAGTCGGTAAATAGTGCTGGTAATAACGGAGAGTGTGCCGGTTGAACTCAAAGCCGGCCTTGACAGTATGCACCGACTTTATTTCGCTGGTTAATTGTCCTTTAAAGCCAAAATATGAAGACTTGCGCTTCAAGTAGTCATCAAACACTTGGCCCTCGTCACCTCCGACCACGAACACTCTTTGATCCACCAAAGTTGAATAAGTTGCGTCGGTATATAGATTCACTGTGTCATAGACCGTGGGAGTCACTATCTGTTGACCGGTAGTGGAGTCAATGTTCATATCGTCCCAGCGACGGAACAGGTTTTCATTATCGTTGCCGGGATTTCCGCTCGGACGCCCATAGGCCCAGAGGTCTTCACGATAAACGCCGTCTCCCCTAAACCTTTCGGTTATAAAATATGAACCACTCAATGTGTAGAAAGTTTTGGCATTCACGGTGTGAATCAGTTTGGCATTGAGACCCAGGTTTTCATCTTTGTAGTATGGCATATGCCCGGCATTAAAAAGCCAACTGTGACGGTACTCACGCCATTCATCTTTGGAGCCATTTCCGGAAAGTTCAAGTTTTACATTGTTGGTTAACCTATAGTCGAGTTTTCCTTGATAAGACCAGCCGTCGAGTGAGTTATTAGGGAGTCTATTGCGATCAAAGGGAAGGGCATCGTTGGTCACCGCCGAGGGTTCCCGGTCGCCGTGATAGCGCCTTTCTACGGAACCGAAGAAGAAGGCTTTGTCCAGTCCGGGAATGGGTCCACTTAAATCGAGTGAATACCAGTTTTGGTCATAAGTGTCCTTGAAGCTGTCACCCCAATTATCAGTGACTACTTCCGCATTGCCATGGTATTGCGAACTGCCTGAATTTGTGGTTACGTTTACAATTCCCGAAGCTACATGACCGTATTCGGCCGGAAAACCACCGGCTACGACTGTAACTTCCTTGATGGCATTGTTGCTGATATTGGCTGTCGAAACACCCGTCAACGGGTCTTGCTGAGAATAACCGTCAACGTAATAGGCAATTTCCGAAGGACGACCGCCGCGAACGTTTAATTCGGGAGTATTGGTAGACTCGCGGTCACCACGCAAACCTCTGGGGCCCAGATTCGGCTTGACTTGGACGACGCCGGTCTGAATACCGACAACTTCTTCAAAGCCGCGGGTGGGCATGGCCAGAAGTTCGTCGCGCTTGATTATATTTATCGACGCAACTTTATCCCTTATAATCAAGGGTGTTTCAGCAACCACCTTGATAACATCGCCCAAAGCTTCCGTGGTCGGCTCCAAGGAGTGGTCCTGAAATGAGGCCAGGTCAGCGGACACGCCGACGTTGCTTACTTCCAACGTCCGGTATCCGACTGAAGAGATTTTTAAAGTGTAATTATCGACGGGAACGTTGAGCACAGCAAATCTTCCGTTCTCATCGGTAAAAGCGCCCACTAAAGTTCCTACGACGGAGATTGTAACGCCGGGGATGGGCTGACCCGTTTCGCGGTTTGTAATCACACCCGAAATGCGGCCAGTCACTGCTGACCATATGGCACCGGATGCCAAACCAACTATTAACACGACACTCAAGAGTAATTTAGTTTTCATTACTCCTCCTTGCAGACAGTTCGATTAATTGATTGTTTATTTTCATCATATCACTGCGGATGCGGCGCACCCGCAATCCAGTTAAGGCGATTTAAGCGCCGCTTTTTCAAACAAATCGAAATTAATTCTCCGGAATTTATTTCCCAAAAGCTCCCATTCTTACGTTTTTAAGTCAACAAAAACACTGTTTCTAATAGAATCTTATTGTTTCTTTTTTTCAATGCGAAGTGCGCATTCCGTTGCACCTCGTTTCAGGTATCGGCAGTAATTCGAATTTTGACACATTACAAAACAGAATTTTTGCAACTTTGTTGTAATTCTTGGCCCACGTTAAACGTCAAGATTAATGCGCAAGCGATATCTTATCATATTTCAATAAGTTATAGGGTTCGCAAAGTTTGCGGGTGTGGATTTTGGGGCGTTTTGTGGCGGAACAACGCCATTAAAACTGGAGCAGAAGGTAGATTTTAATCAAAAATGAATTAAAGGATATTTAAGCAGGTCTTGATGCAGGATGTGTGAAAAGGCGTGTAATGCGGCTCTGCGAGCCGCAAAAAAAACCGCCAAGCATTTCACGCTTGACGGTTCAATTCATGCGGATGGTCGGACTCGAACCGACATGGATTTCTCCACTACCCCCTCAAGATAGCGTGTCTACCAATTTCACCACATCCGCAGATTTTTAGACTTAAAGAGTACCATACTATTTCTGTCCGGACGTGTCAGGAGTTGCGGTGGCATCGAGATCCAAAGGTGAGGCAAGACTTTCCGCGGGCGCCTGTCCCTGTTGTTGCTGCTGTTGTTGGATGGCCTGCTCACGTTCTTTTTGCGCCTCCTGGGTAATGACTGACTCTACTTGTTGAGAACCGGTTTGGAGGGCTCCGCGACTTCCTGAAGACATAAATGCCAGAGCGCCGCTATTAAGCATGAACAAAATCGCCAAAACAGTTGTCGCTTTGGACAAAAATGAGGCCGCACCGCGGCCGCCAAAGACCGCCCCGGATAAGCCGCCGCCAAAGGCAGAACCGGCTAATCCCTCTCCTTTGCTGGACTGCATCAAAACGACGAGAATAAGGGCCAGCGAAACGATCACATGAAAAACTACAATGAAGGTAAACAATGTATTCTCCTTTTTTTATACTGCCTGCAATATACTTATAAAACTTTTGGCATCCAAGGAGGCACCGCCGACCAGGGCTCCGTCAATATCCGGCTGACTCAAAAGCCCGGCGGCATTATCGGGTTTAACCGACCCTCCATATATAATGGGAATGGATTTGGCTAATTCGGGAGCCAATTTGCCCAGCTTATCTCGAATCAACCGATGAACTACCTGTGCCATTTCAGGAGTTGCGGTCTGGCCGGTTCCAATGGCCCAGACCGGCTCATAGGCGATAACTATTTTCTTCAATTCATTGTTTCCGAAGTCGGCAATTGCACCATCAAGTTGTTGTACTACAACAGTTTCAGTTTTTTCACCTTCACGCTCCTGGAGCGTTTCACCTATGCATATAATGGGAATAAGGCCGGTTTGAAGCGCCCGATGGGCTTTGGCGTTTACCAGTTTGTCATTTTCATTATGAAATTGGCGGCGTTCTGAATGCCCAACTATCACGTATTTGACACCAACTAATTTGAGCATTTTGGCAGAAATGTCCCCTGTAAAAGCGCCATTTTCGTGCTCTGAAAGGTCCTGTGCACCCAATTTGATGGACTTTCCTTTGAGTATTTTGGTTGCCATTTGAAGTGAAGTAAATGGCGGGCATACTACAACTGTAACCCCTCTTTTTGGTCTAATCCCCTTTATCAAAGATTTCAAAAGCTTTTCAGTTTCGGCAACGTTGCAGTTCATTTTCCAGTTGCCGGCAATGATTTTCTGACGAGTCATCAGACAGTATGGACTTTGGGGAGGTCGGTCAAGGCTTCTACACCCGGGAGTTTTTTTCCCTCAAGAAACTCCAGTGAGGCTCCACCGCCGGTAGAGATATGAGTAAGCCGGTCGTCCAATCCGGCTTGAGTCACTGCCGCGGCAGAATCGCCGCCGCCGACAATCGTAATGGCGCCTTTGTCGGTGAGTTCAGCAAGTAAAAGGGCAATGGCCAGAGTTCCGCGGGAGAATGATTTAAGTTCAAACACACCCATCGGCCCATTCCAGAAAATTGTTTTGGATTCTATAAGCGCTCCGGAAAAAGAATTGATCGTATCCGGTCCAATATCCAGGCACTTGAATCCCGGTGGAATCTTGCTGAACGGAACAACTCTGGTTTCAGCCGTTTCGGAAACTTCTTTGGCAGCTACTACATCTGTGGGGAAATGGACATTGACATCGGATAATTTGAATTCTTTCAACAATTCTCTGGCTAAGGCAATCTTGTTTTCTTCAATCAGAGAATCGCCGACTTCATAGCCCATGGCTTTTCCAAATGTGAATATCATGCCGCCGCCGATGTATAGATCATCAATCTTATCTAACAGGTTTTTGATGACATCAATCTTACCTGAAATTTTGGCGCCACCCAAAATGGCGGCGAAGGGTCGTTTCGGATTCTTTAGCGCCAGGCCCAAGTATTGAAGTTCCTTCTCCATTAAGAGTCCCGCCAGGGATTGTTTGAAGAAACGAGTAACACCCACAGTTGAAGCATGTGCCCGATGAGCCGAACCAAAAGCGTCGTTCACGTAAATATCCGCCAATGACGCCAGCTTGCGGGCAAATTCAAGGTCGTTGGCTTCTTCTTCCGGGTGGAAGCGAAGATTTTCCAACAACAAACAGTCACCTTCTTTTAGAGTGTCTGCCAGATTCGAAGCTTCCGGACCGATACAATCTTCAGCGAAAAGAACCTCCTGTCCCAATAATTGAGAGAGGCACTTGGCCACCGGGCGCAATGAGAATTCGGGTTGGGGTTTTCCCTTGGGGCGACCCAGATGCGAGCAAGCTATAACTATGCCGCCGTCTTCGAGGATTTTCCTGATGGTGGGCAAAGCCTCTCTGATGCGGCGGTCATCGGAGATGTTCCCATTTTCATCCAACGGGACATTGAAATCGGCACGCAGGAGCACTTTTTGACCGCGGAAATTAATATCAGAAACTGAAACTTTGTTCATGGAGAGGTTTATCCCTTCAATAAACTATTTTGCCATGACCCTAATCATGTCGATCATGCGGTTTGAAAAGCCCCATTCATTGTCATACCAGCTAAAAAGTTTAACCAAGTTTCCATGAGCCCAGGTCATTTGTGAATCAAGGATAGAGCCGTGTCTGTTGCCGATTATATCGACTGATACAATAGGGTCTTCACAATACTCAAGGGCACCAACCAAAGAGCCGCTTGAGGCGGCCTTCTTGAAAGCTGCATTGACCTGCTCGGCAGTTGTTTCTTTTTCAACTATCACGGACAAATCGACTAGTGAGCCGCAAATGGTCGGAACGCGCACCGCTGTGCCATCCATTTTCCCTTTTACTTCAGGGAAGATCTCACTGATGGCTTTAGCGGCGCCGGTTGAAGTCGGCACCATAGAGGCGGCGGCCGCACGGGCTCGGCGCAGGTCTTTGTGCGGGGCATCTTGAAGCTTTTGGTCGGCAGTGTAGGCGTGGATAGTCGTCATGTAACCATTGACGATGCCAAAATTCTCCAGTAGAACTTTCACCAGCGGCGCCAGACAATTGGTCGTGCAGGAACCGATCGAAATGACATCGTGCTTTGATTTATCGTATTTGCTGCAATTGATGCCGGGAATGAAAGTGCCATCGTGGCCTTTAGCGGGCGCCGATATCAAGACTTTTTTGGCCCCGGCCTGCAGATGTTTGGAAGCATCGTCTTTGGTGTTAAACTTGCCGGTGCATTCTAATACAATCTCTGCACCGAGCTTGCTCCAGGCCAGTTTGGCAGGATCCAACTCGGCGCTGACCGGAATTTTATTGCCATTAACGATTATGTTTTTGTCATCAGAACTGACGTCGCCGTCAAAGCGTCCGTGAATGGAATCATATTTTAGAAGATGGGCTAAAGTTTTGGAGTTGGTGATGTCGTTGATGCCCACCACCTGCATTTTGTTTTGCAGTGCCGCTTTGAATACCAGTCGTCCGATTCGGCCAAATCCATTTATGCCAAGCTTCATCTAATTCTTTCTCTCCGACTCCCTTCACCTCGTTTAAAAGAATATAGATACTTTATCCCTAAAGTAATACCAATTCCTTTATAATCGTTAATGGCTACAAAAGTTTTGGAGAACATAATGGGCATGTACTTGATATTCAAGTCGGCCGCAACCGAGCGCCCCAGCGGCAGATCAATCCCGCCGCCGAATGAGTAATGAAAGTCCGCTTCGGATTCCTGATCGTCCAGATAAATGATTCCCGAACTGGATACTTGGGTACTTCGTCTGCCATAATACAAGCCGCCGCCGGCGAATACATAGGGTTGAAAGCGAATGTCCGTCATAGATAGCAAATACAATTTCATCTGAAGTAAAATAGGATAGATAATCACATTGCCGACGCTGGTAGAATTGTTTTGAGAGAGTGTGACCGAACCCCGATTGGAAATACCCAGCGATAATTCCAGCATGAGCTGTTCGTTTAAGCGATAGCCAAAAAATCCTTCGAAATAAAAATTGGCATTGGTAAGTTTGGTGGCCATACGGGCGTTTGTAAAATTTAAGGTGTCAGGCGGAAGACCGCCCAGATTGGCCCAGGCCCCGAGGCGCATGCCGAGTTGATGACTTTTGGAAAATTTTTCGACTAATCCCAGTTCGTCACATTGGCCAACAATTGGAAAAGAGAGAAGCAGAATCAAAATCGAAAGAAGCGCTGACTTTCTAATCATTATAATCTTGTACAAATCAACAAGTTGCAAGGGTTAATATACATCTTAATTAAAAACTGTCAACCGCATTAGCGTCGGAGTCACGATTATTTCGAGAGAGACTCCTCTAAATCATAAAAGACTATTCTGCTATTGGGATAATCAATCAACACCCGAAACTGTTCCAGGACTTTTGTGCCTATGTTTCCGGCAATTTCCCAGGAACCGGTCAGTCCATAGGACGATTCAGCCAGAATGGCCTCGGGAATCATGATTTTGTGCGCATTAATTTGCAGACTTTCGAGGCGAATTTCTCTTCCAGAAACGCTCTGGCCGACTCCAGTAAGGTTTCTTTCTATGACTCTCCCCGTATCAATGGTAGATAGACGGGTCAATTGTTCGCCAAATTTTTTGTGAATAATCAGGCCGAAGGAGTTTCCCAAATCTATCAGAAAGTCGCCGGTCGTACCATTTATCTCTGCGGTGACAGTAGGTATCATCATGCACAAATGAAAAGGATGCGTTACTCCATTTTCGGGCAAGGCAAATTTCGCCGGATTAAATACCGTTAATTCCTGCTTTTGAAAATCAAACAGCATCGGGAATCGCATGAAAAAATCATAACCCAAGAGTCCGCCGAACGGTGCTTTCTTTTGAGCCTGGTCTCTAAGCTGGTCTAGTGGTATTACACCGGCGGTTTGATTATACATTGTCAATTGTCCAATGTTTAAGGAGTCCATTCGAACTAATTGCATCTGCTGAAATCCGCCCAGACCCATCGAAGGTATTTCGCCAACATAGTCCAGCTCCATGTCTCTAACGAAGGTGGCGTCGTAATAAGTAGCCGAGGCGCCGGTGTCCAATATGAACCAACCTTTCTTAATTCCATTTACTTCGACATAGACCATCACATGACCGTTGGAGAATCTGAAGGGAATTGTCACGGAAGTTGAATCTGCTGGGAAATGAAAATCATTCAGCTGGACATCCGGTTTCTTGAACTGCGCATCGTCGACAGCAATGTCAAAGGCAACTGAATCAAGAGTAATCTCGGTCAGCATGGGCGTATTTTCAGCGGTGGATTTGGAATGAAATGGAATGAGTACGTCATCGATATTTTTGTAGTCGCCCAATTCAGTTATAACAGACAAGTTGTCAAATCGTGCAATTTGGATTGTCTGCATGCCGTTCGCAAGATCGAACAGTGCTGCAACGGTATCATTGAGGAAGGGGTAGAGTTCCACTTTGTAAAAGGAGCTATTATCATAATCAACTGTACCATAGAATTCCGCATCGCCGGAAAAACTTCCTGGAACAACATACGCGAACGACATAAAATAGACACTGCGCATGAATTCGGTTTTTTCGAATCCCGCCAAATCAAAAATCCGTCCGTGTATATCCTTTTGCCAGGCGTTAACGCTATCGAAGCCTTGTTCGATGCTGAAGGTACCGAAGTTAGCGGTTGCCTTTATCTTGTTTGGCGCTTTGAATAATCCTTCGTAAGCACCTTCGAGACCGTTCCAGTTCATTTTTCCGGTCATGCGATACGACTTCAGTGACTTAATTCTGTCCAAAGCTTTTTGGCCACCGACAGATTTTATCAGAAGCGAATCAAGATCAATGCTATGGACGCTGATAGATAGAAGAAGTAACGATACACAAATCGAAGCTCTAGTTTTCATTTCAATATCGATTTAAAATAAAATGAGAGAGCGTGTACAAGCTCTCTCATGAATTGCTTAATGGTATTTATGGTGAATCTAATTGGTATTATGCTCCGCCGTTAATTATTTACATACTTCCCAAGTATCTGGTTCATCTTTGTTGACATGCGCGAGTTGGAATAGACCTCGTTGGCGCCGGCTTGTTTGGCGGCTTCCATCTGGTCTTTCAATGCCTGCGGTGAGTAGCAGACAATCGGAATCATTTTGGTCGAGCCGTACGAGCGGAGTTTATTAATCAGCGACGGCGCTTCGATACCGTTAAGATTCAGATCTATGATAATCAGGTCAGGACTTAATTCCTGTGCCTTGACAAAGATTTCATCAGAACGAATGGCCTTAATCCCTTCGGCTTCCATGCCGTCAAGGATGGTCATGATCTTGGAAGTGAAAATCATGTTATTGGCCGCAATTAGGACCTTCCGTGACATTGTGCCCATCTTATCCCTATCCTTTTGCAATATATAGACTTAAATAGCTTGTTACGCTATTAACAAGCTACTAATATAATACATTTTACCTGTTTATGGAATAACAGTTTTAAACATTTTGATTCTTTCTATTCATAATCCCTTTAACCTCTTACATAACAACAACAAAGAGCTCCCAAAGTTACAGGATTATTACTTGCCTAATGCGCACTTGAGGCAGTTTTGGTTGATTTGATTGGCTTCTGGCTGTACTCAAATACCCATGAAAAGCACCAAGATTGTGGCCACTTACGGACCTTCAATCGCTTCCGAAAAAAGAATTGCTGATTTGGTCGATGCCGGGGTCAATTTATTTAGGATAAACTGCTCCCATGGGCAGGCGGAAGATTTCAAAAAGGCAGTCAAAACCATCAAAGGGGGAAGCCAGTCAGCCAAATATCCGGTGGCAATACTGTTTGATCTAGGCGGACCGAAATTACGTCTGGGGCGCTTTCCTGAAGAATCCGAAATTAAAAAAGGAGAGACAATTTGGTTATCATCACGGCCCGATGACGAGGGAAAAGTATTCACTGTCAATTATCCCCAAATTATTTCATCGATTAAAAAAGGCGAAAAGGTCTATGTCGATGACGGCAACCTTCAGTTCACGGTAGTGAAGGCGAGAAAAGACAAAGTTGAACTAAGGGCCGAAAATTCCGGTTCGTTCACTTCAGGGAAAGGCATAAATCTTCCCGACACCAGAATTCCAATTCCTACGATCACAGAGAAAGACAAAAAGGATTTGAAAGCGGCGGCAGAATTGGGCGCCGATTATGTCGGTCTCTCATTTGTCCGCACTCCGGCAGATATCAAGGAAGCCAAAGAATTAATAAGGAAGCTTGGGGGCGAGCTTCGCGTAATCGCCAAATTGGAAAAGCGAGAGGCCATCAGAAATCTGGAAGAAATCATCAACTTATCTGATGGCGTCATGGTCGCCCGGGGAGATTTGGGTGTGGAACTTCAGCCGGAAAAGCTGCCGCTACTTCAGAAAAAGATCATCCGCATGGCCAATTGTTACCATAAGCCGGTAATTGTGGCAACGCAGATGCTGGAGTCGATGCGCTATTCACCTCGAGCAACTCGAGCCGAAATAAATGATGTCGCTGGTGCGGTTTTTGACTTTGCCGATGCTGTGATGCTTTCTGCGGAGACAGCTACGGGGAAATACCCACTGGAAGCTGTCAAGACTATGTCGGCAGTAATCAGAGAAGTCGAGAAAGAGGCTACGCCTCCCAAAATAGAGTTGGATGAACATAAATTGGAATCTGATATCCCGATGGCCATCGCCAACGCGGTCTCACAATCGACTCTGCGGGAATCGATCAAACTGATATTTGCCTTTACTTCCAGTGGTTTTACGGCACAGCTCTATTCTAATCTCTATCCGCCGGCTCCAATAGTGGCGATCACAACCGATAAGAAAGTTATGCACAGGCTGTCGCTCTTCCGTTCGGTTTATGCGGTTCAGGGACCGCAGCCGCACTCGCTGGATGAAACTTTAAAAATGATCAACCGCTTGTGCCATCAACACCAACTGGCTAAACCGGGGGACTGCGTGATTATCACTGGCGGGGCGCCGTTCGGATCGCTGGTGCCGACTAACTTTTTTATGTATTACCGCATCGAGAAGAATTGATAAATTAAACCATGCGCTTTTTTGGAAAATCACTAATAGTACTTGCCACAGCTTTTGTTTTGGTTTTGTCCCATTCCGTTTTTTCGCAAGACAAGAAAAAATTAACTAAGGAAATGTGTATCACGTTTATCGAACTCCCCGCCAGTGTGGGGTTTGGGGAAGTGGACGTTCAAGCCATAAATTATTTGATTCTCCAGAGCTTGAAAAATCACGAAGTCAAAGCGGCCGGGTTTGTGGTGGGGTCGTATATCGGAGAGGGTTTCGACGTTCTCGGCGAGTGGCTCAACGATGGCCACACCCTGGGAAGCATGACCAACACCAATCAGGATTATCATCAAGTTGATATTGCCAGTTTTATTAAGGATATCGCCTCTGGCAATGAAGCGCTGGAGCCGATGCTGGCCGGATTTGGGCAGAAGAAACGGTATTTCCGGTTTCCATATTTGCATTATGGCACAAGAATTGAAGAAAAAGATGCCGCAATGATTTATCTCGACGAGCAGAATAACCTCGTTGCTCACGCCACGATATTGGTCGAAGATTATCTTTTCAATCTGACACTCGAGAAAATGGGGAAGGAGCCGGACTCCAACACGCTGGAGCAGCTTCGGGACGAATATTTAGAGCATCTGGAAACCGAAATTGAGGCGGCGGAATACAAAGCGAAAGATTTACTAAAGAAAAACTGCCGACAGATTCTTCTTCTACGCGCCAATAGACTGAACGCCATATTTCTTGAAGACATATTAACTCTCATCGAACATCTCGAATACAAATTTGTCACACTTGAGCGCGCCCTGAAAGACCCGTTGTATGTCAAAGCCGAAGCTTATTTCGGCTCACGCGGTGTCGGTTATATCGACATGATTCTTCTAAGCGACCCGGACATGCTGCCGGCGGAGTAGCCGGCTTTGCCGGTTTTCCGGTGCGCATCGCATCAGTCGAATCTTTCTTAGGTTGATCATCGGCCGCTTGGCGTGGGCAACTCCGTTAATTTTGATTGTGTAAATTTTCCGCCAGTTATATTCTTATAGCGACTTGGGCAGGGAAAAAGATGACTTCTCGCATAGGAGAATTCCTGCGGCATAATTTTGTACAGTTGCAATGAATCTCCAAATTGACTGAGGGTATAAAAATGAGAACTCCAAATTATGTTGGCAGGTTGGTTTTGTTGACGGCCACCCTCGTCACTTTGATTTCACTTCACGAAGGTCGGGCGCAATCGCTCGATTTTCCGCCGCTTGACGTCTCCCGAATGGGCATTGAGGTGATGAAAGGGAATTTCGAAGATGTAGAGGGAATTTCGACTATAAGTTCAATATGGTATTTTGACATTCAGGAGCCGCTTCCATCCGGGGAATTTGCATTTATCTTCGAAGTCCCCATGGCCATCTACGACGAGAAAGATTTCCAGAGTGTTTTCGGTCCCATTACCTTTGACGCCCAGATAATGATTGGAAATCCCTTGGTTGCTATGGAATTCAGAAGTTCTGGCAATGGGTTGGGTGGGTACGGCTGGTTTGGCATCAGACCCCCAATAGTCAGTGAAGATAATGACGATGCGCAATTATATGGATTATTAACGGACTTTGATCGTTTGGATGCATTTTTAACCAATTACGTTTCAATCCTTGGCGGCGGAGGCTGGCGAGGCGAGCTTTCTAAGTCTGCCGATGGCAGTATCCAGTTTCACTTTGGTCTTAGCGGCTTAGAGCTTTTGGCCACTGAAAATTACGTCGAAAGTGAATTCTTTCTAAAATATCACGCACAATTCTGGTATATAATGTCCCAGTTTTCGTACTATATCGGTTATAACGGAGTGGCATTGGTTTCAGATGGCGATTTGGATTTGGGTGAACGTACTGAAAGTCAATTGACCTTGGGCGTTCGGGGAAATTTCGGCCAGGTCAGCCCGGGGGCATTCATTCGTTTCCCGTTAGAAAAGGACTTGAATGATATTCTTTCATTTGTTGGCGGAGTAAATCTTTTGATCAACCTGCCGGGCACCCAATAGTGTCGAGTAGTCTTGTGGGCGGCAGACGCCCTCGTCTGCCCCACATAGGGCTGAATGTATTCAGCCCCTACAAAAGAGAGATTGCCACGTTCCGCCGCGGCGGACTCCTCGCAATGACTTTTGGAATAGGTTGTTAAGTATTTTGCGCACTCACAGCAACCCAAGGCGGGTGGGTGACCCGCCACAAGATGGGGCAGACGGCGCGTCTGCCGCTCACGAGAATGCTTCCAATACATAAAAAAAGTCAGTCCGCCAGTGGCGGACTGACTTTTCAGAAAGCTGCTGTGCTAGTGTTTCTTACCGAGCGCTTTTGGTGGTCAGTTTGTGAATGGTTGAATTGGTCACTTCGTAGGTCTTCACGGTTGGGGTACCTTGAATGACCTCGGCGAGACTCTTAATAATCCTGGGATAAGTCTCGCGGTTGTAACTTTCGGCGCTTTCTTTTGATTCCCACAGACTGATGCCGACGGCTTCAGTTCCATTGGCCACCACGAAGGACAGCTCGTCCTTGAAGCCCTCCTGTTTTTTCAGAAGCGGGATTACTTCTGTCTCCATCGTGCGGGTGTATTCTTCTACGCAGTTCGGCCTCAACTGCATAATCACATTGCGTGCAAACATGATTCCACCTCCTTGTTAATGTTTGCCTTTTGTTTGATGCATTCATAGATGAAAACTCCAGCAGATGCTCTATGATATGCATAATAAATAAATGGATAAAATTGGCTCTGTCAACTAAAACCGGAAATATATTCTTTTTACTAAAGCGTTGTCGCACAATGAGATTTTTCAAAAAAATGTGACACCTTAACGCCTCTCCAACCGTTATATTAAAAAAGGCTAGAAACCGATAGGTAAGGATGGGGCAGACGAGACGTCTGCCGCCCACGAATGTATGAGAGAAACCGATAAGTGAGAATGGGGCAGGCAGTGTCGAGCCCCCACGATGAGAGATTGCTTCGTCCCAATAAGAATTGGGACTCGCAACGACGACTTCTCACTTTGTCGCTAAGGGGCAGACTAGGGCCCGCTGCTGCGGGCCGCCTACATTATGAAGATTAATAAAAACATACAGCTCACACCCAACGCTTTGGAAGTGCTCAAGAGGCGGTATCTCATTAAAGACAATGAGGGAAGCGTAATTGAGACGCCGGTGGAGTTGTTTACGCGAGTGGCCAAATTTATTGCCGAGGCGGACAGGAATTACGGAGCTGATAATGGCAAAGTCGAAAAAACCGCCCAAAAGTTTTTCGATGTGATGGCCAATCTTGAATTCATGCCCAACTCTCCCACTTTAATGAATGCCGGAAAAGAATTAGGGCAGCTTTCAGCATGTTTTGTACTGCCGGTAGGTGATTCGATGGAGGAGATTTTCGAGACCAATAAAAATGCCGCGCTCATTCACAAATCCGGCGGGGGGACTGGGTTTTCATTCTCAAAACTACGTCCAAAAGGTTCAATAGTGGCATCGACATCCGGCGTGGCCTCCGGACCTGTTTCGTTTATGAAAGTCTATAATGCCTCGACCGAAGCGGTTAAACAAGGCGGCACGCGCCGTGGGGCGAATATGGGAATCCTGCGAGTTGACCATCCCGATATTCTGGAGTTCATCGCTTGCAAAGATGATACCAGCGAAGTGACCAATTTCAATATTTCTGTTGCGATCACGGAAACTTTTATGCAGGCGGTCAAAGAGAAGAAGAAATATCCGCTCATTAATCCGCGCACCGGTAAAAAATATGTTAAAGATGGTACAGAAGTCGAACTTGAGGCCAATGAAGTGTTCGACTCGATAATCGAACACGCCTGGCGGACCGGTGAACCGGGGATTGTCTTTATCGACCGCATGAATCGGCGCAACCCGACTTATCCGTATGAAACAATCGAGGCCACCAACCCCTGCGGCGAACAGCCGCTGCCGCCTTATGATTCCTGCAATTTGGGTTCAGTTAATCTGGGAAAATTCGTTTTTGACATACTTCAGCAAGACTACAACAAATCCGAACCAGAAAAGGGAATTGACTGGGATAATTTTGGTGCGGCAGTTCGAACGGGCATGCATTTTCTAGATAATGTCATTGACCAGAACCGTTACCCGCTAAAAGAAATCGAGGTCCAGACCAAACTTAATCGCCGCATTGGACTCGGAGTAATGGGCTGGGCAGACATGCTCGTTAAGCTCGGACTACCTTATAATAGCGAAGAGGCGTATGAGCTGGCGGAAAAACTGATGAGTTTTGTCGAATCCGAAGCGGCCAAGCAATCATCAGAGCTGGCCAAGACCAGAGGGAAGTTTAGTAACTGGGAAAACTCAATCTACAAAAGCGACAATGTTGCGATGCGCAATGCTACTGTCACAACTATTGCACCCACGGGCACAATCGCAATCATTGCCGGTTGTTCATCGGGGATAGAGCCATATTATTCGATAGCTTTTGAGCGAAACGTTATGGATGGTACTGTACTGCAAGAAGTTAATCCACTTTTTGAAGAAGCCGCACGTGAAGGAGAATTCTATTCCAAAGAACTAATTGATGAAGTGGCTTCTAAGCGATCTTTATCTGATATAGAAGGAATTCCGGACAAAGTTAAAGCTTTGTTTTTGACTGCGGCAGATATTTCACCTGACGACCATATCAAAATGCAGGCGGTATTTCAGAAGCACTGCGATTCATCCGTTTCGAAAACCGTAAACTTTCCTGAAACGGCTACTAAAGCGGAAGTGCGTCAGGCGTTTCTTTTGGCATTTGACCTTGACTGTAAAGGTGTCACGATTTACCGGGATTTTTCACGCCCCGAACAGGTCCTTTCAATAAAGACTTCTGACAAAGCCGAGATTGATAAGAAACGGGCCGTCAAAGAACGCCCACAAGTATTACATGGGTTCACGGAAAAAGTCAGAACTGGCTATGGGAATCTATATGTGACCGTAAACGTTCTCGACAGCAAGCCATTCGAAGTATTTGCCCAAATTGGCCGCTCCGGTTACACTACCATGGCCGATACCGAGGCCATCTGCCGGTTAATCTCGTTGACGCTTCGTTCCGGGGTCGAAGTAGAGCAGATTATCAGGCAGCTTCGGGGGATTGGCGGCTCCTCACAGACGTTTTCAGGGGGCGCCCGAATCTATTCCATACCGGATGCCATTGCCCAAGTTTTGAGCAGGCGCTTTTCTAAAGAAGGGTCTAAAGAGTTTTCCGTTACCCAGGGAGAGATTTGTCCGGATTGCGGTCAGGCCATGTCATTTCAATCAGGCTGCTTTGCCTGCGCAAGTTGCGGCTATTCCACCTGTTAACCCTGCCGATATATACTAGATAAACTGATGATTTCATCAGGGTGTTGAATTATGACTACGAATCAATACATACCAGCCGGAAGGACCTCTTTGGTCAACAAAGAAGGTGCTTCAATTCAGGTTCAAACTGAATATGCCAATCGTCCGTATCCTCGTGTCACCACTACAATTTTAGACAACGGCCGCGTGCTTCACAAAGTTGAAAAGAAATTGACGAAGGGGGTTGATTCGATTGAAGAACAATCGCAAATGGAAGAAGTCATAAAACAGCAGCACAGTGAAATCCTAGCGATAATAAAAGATAATCAGAGAAACCAACATCCCAAAAACGAGCAGTCCGAAACTCAAAAATTTAAAATCGCCAAAGAAGCGACAATTGCGGATAAGCTGGCTACCATTCCCGGTGTGGAAAGAGTATATCATCTGGATAGAGACGGCGAGTTTTTTAACTCGGAAGAAGCATCAATATTCAAAAACGCATACCCCAATTTATTCAAGGGACTTTGTGAATTGGTCGAGTTGTTTATGATCCTGCCGGGGGCGGAAATGAAACGGGAGCAGGGAGTGTACGAGGTTGAAAGGGACGGGTTGTATTTTGTATCAGCCGGAAAAGATTACTTTTTCGTTAAAGCGGCCCGAATCGACAATACAACCGATTTCGAAAGAGCCATCAAAGAGATTATTTCGCCGGACCCGTATCTATAAATCCTGTTTATAAAGCTGTAGGGGCAGATGAGGACCAGCCGCCGCGGACCGCCCACAAAACAAAAAGCCCCTCGACGAAATCCAGGGGCTTTGATTTTTGGAGCGGGGAAGCAATTTGAAAACACCCGCATTTTAATACGGTAAAGGGTTTTTACAGCCGCTTCCTGTATTTTGTATTCGCTACCCCGCCAAGGCGGAGGTCACGGCGTTTACGCAACAGAGAAGAGGCAACCTTCATTAGTAAAGCTGTTAGAGGTTTTCAAATGATACCCCGCTCTAACACTTTGCTTGATTCCATTATATTCATTGAAACAATTTATGCAATAGTTATTTGTCGGGTTGCACAATATTGAATCAGGCCTTATTTTGGTGCCCGAAAGCATTGGAGTGTAAGTGGTTCAGTCAATTGGCATCGATTTAGTCGAAATAAAAAGAATTGAGAAAACCGTAAAAAAATACGGAAGGCGGTTTGTTGCTCGCATTCTCGGAGCTGATGAATTAAATGTGTTCTATTCCCGCAATGATAAGGCGGCCTATCTGGCCGGGCGATTTGCAGCCAAAGAAGCCGTAATAAAGTCACTGGGCAGGTTTTTAAAAGTTCGCCCCAGATACTCTTCGATTCAAATACTAAATGACAATTCCGGCAATCCATTCTTATCGGGAGAAGATGAGATCGCCGAGGCGTTCTTGTATCGACAGTGTCTATTATCAATCAGCCATGAGCGGCATTATGCCACCGCCGTGGCAATTATCACCGAGAGAAGATGAAATCAAACGAAGTATTAAAACTTTTTGAAGAATCCGGTGCGCTTTTACGCGGGCATTTCAAGCTGACCTCGGGGAGACATTCCGATGTTTATTACGAGAAATTCGCACTTTTGAAAAATCCGGCTATTTGCACCAAGATTTGCGCCGAAATGGCTCATCATTTCAAAGGCAAAGAAGTTCAAACGGTGGTTGGGCCGACCCTGGGCGGAGTCATTATTGCTTACGAAGTCGCGCGGTATCTGGGTGTCGTGGCAGCCTTTGCCGAGCAGGGTGAAAAAGGACGGATATTCAAGCGAGATTTCTCCCTATCTAAAAATGAAAAAGTATTAATAGTTGATGACGTGCTCACCACCGGGACTTCGGTAAATGAAGTTATTGATTTGGTAACGCAATATAATGTGGAGATTGTCGGAATCGGTGTAGTCTTAGACCGTTCCGGAGGACAAACGAAGTTTGATTACCCGTTTTATGCGGTCAGTTCAATAGTGGCAGAGTCATGGGATCCCAAAGATTGTCCATTGTGCAAAAAGGGACAAAAACTTACCCAAAGAGGCAGCCGAAAAAAGTAGTGATTCTTGTCAGCGTTATTTTTGGACGGCGCCCATGCAGTCCGAAACCGTCTGCATCAGTTCTTTAATACTGAACGGTTTAGTTAGAAACGCACTGGCGCCATGGTTGGCGGACTTGCTGACCGAATACAAGCTGGCATAGCCGGTAATAACAATAACTTTGGCCTCCGGGTCGGACTGACGGGCAAAGCGTACGACTTCGTCACCTGACACCCGCTGCATTTTCAAATCGGTAATAATCAGGTCGTAGCGTTTTTGCTTGAGCTTGTCGATGGCCTCATCACCATCCCTGGCGGTGGTTACATCAAATTCGTCATTTAAGACTTCAAACAAGAAATCTCTTATGATTTCTTCGTCATCGACTACTAATACAGATTTTCTGTTCATATACAGTTCTAATCAAAATGCTCGGACAGACTTGTGGTGCTTTCCTTTGACAGTTTATCGGCTTCATCAAGGGGTTTCTGAAGCGGAATAACAACCGTGAATATAGAGCCTTTTCCAACCGTGGACATCACCCTTATCTCTCCGCCGTGATCCCTTATGATTCCATAGCTTACGGACAGTCCCAGACCGGTCCCTTTACCCAGCTCTTTAGTTGTAAAGAAGGGTTCAAAAATCTTCTTCATGTTCTCTTTCGGTATTCCGCAACCCTGGTCAATGAACTGGACTTCGACCGCCCCGCCAAATTCTCCCAGAGCCGGACTTGATTGAGTCCTTATAAGAATTTCGCTGCCGGGAGATGAAGCGTGCATCGCATTTATTATCAGATTCGTGAAAACCTGTTGCAGCTGACCGGCGTTTCCGCTGACCGGAGGAAGTTTTGAAATCAGTTCCAGTTTCAGATCAATTTGGTTCATATGCATCTGGTGTTCCACGAATGTGGCTGTGTCCGTAATAACGCGGTTGACATCGACCAGTTCAAATTCAACTCGCCGAGGCAAGCGGGAGAAACGCAATAAGTTTTGTACAATGTTTTTGCATCTTCGGGCCTGCTTTTCGATTTCAGTCAGGTAGCGTTCATAATTGGTCAACTCACCTTTAGCCGCACTGGCGGCATCGACCTTTTTTATTTTCTCCAGAGCGATTTGAGCATAACCCAGAATTCCGCCAAGAGGATTATTTAGTTCGTGAGCCACACCTGCGGCTAACTGACCAATGGCGCTCATTTTTTCGGACTGTAATAACTGGGCCTGGGCCTCTTCGAGTTCCATCGTCCTCTGGACAATTTTCTGCTCCAAAGTTCGGTTGTATTCTTCAATTTCATTGCGAGATTGCCTCAAAGAATCAACCATTTTATTGAAGGTTTTGGCCAGGTGGCCAATCTCATCGCCAATATCGATATCAACGTTATAAGTCAAGTCTCCGCGGCTGATTTTATCCGTGGCGTTTACAAGAATCTTAACCGGCCTGATTACGAAGCCGACCACATAGGCTATTACCAGAATGGCAATCAAAAGAATTCCTGACGTCACAATCAGCGCCGTCTTCTGGGCTTCTGAAATTGCTTTATTAACATTCTCCAGCGACAATACCAGTTTCACGGTTCCAATTTCTTCAATTTCAAAACTATGATTGAAGGCCTGATCTAATCCGCCGGTCATGCCCAACAGTTCTCTATCCAGTTTCTGTTTGCGAGTGGTAATGGGATAGTTCAATTCAATGAATTGTTGACCGGAGTACAAGGTCACGTAAAAATCCTGATGCTGCGGGTCATCAGTGAAGGCAGTTTTGAAGGGCTTTTTGCTTACGACCGAGTCCACGGCCCACGTTCCGGTCTGGGAAAGGACGCGTTTGTCGGCAGAGTAAATTGCCCCAAACTTGACGACGTTGAAGCGCTGTATGATGGTAAAGAGGTCATCCAAATCATTTTGTGATTCAAGAATCACGCCGGTCTCGGCATTGACCGCCATCATGCGAATCATGGTTTCACCGGCCGTTTCCAGTTCTCTTCTAATGCCATCAGCTTGTCTTTTTATCAAATACGTTCCTGTCGCAAAGCTGCTCAAAACCAGCATGATTAGAACCGGCACAATGACTTTAGTGCGCAGTCTAAGTCCCAGGATGAATTGCCGGAAGGTCATCTATACACCTCCTTGGCAACTGCCACCAGGTCCTTGGGAATGATAACTTTGATATGCTTGGCGGTCTTTTCGTTGTAATGAAAATAGATAACGTCGGTAGAGGTCACCGGCAATTCGGAGAATTCTGTTCCCTCAATAAGTTTGTTAATTATCTGTCCAGCTTGGATGCCGATTGCCTTATAGTCAAAATCGAGGGCAAAAAGCGCTCCTGATTCCACAACGTGTCTGGAGAATCCCATGAAGGGGACCATTTTGCGAAGCGTGGTTTTCAGGATGTAACGGGTTGATTGCGGGTCAAACAGGATCGGGTCGGCTACTGACCACAGGCCTTGTGTCACTTCTGCCAAAGAGTCCAGAGCTTGCGGAAGCTCTTTTTGTTCTTTAATCAGTCGCGGGACTAATGTAAGCCCCAATTGCTGTGCGACAACTTTTGCAGAGGGTATGAGCGGCGCCGTGCTTTCTGTGTAAAGCACGCCAATTCGTTTAAGATTTGGCACTATCTGCTTGAAATATGAAAACTGCACGTCAATCGGAATGTCAAGGGAGGCGCCGGTGAGGTTGCCGCCCGGGTGGTCAGGAGATTCGATAAAGCCTGATAAGGCGGGATAAAGGACGCCGGAAAATACGATGGGAATGTCGCTGAAATTATCTTTGGCAAACTTTGTAGCCGAGGTGCCTATGGTGAGAATGATGTCAGTGCCGTTTTGCCGGCATTGGCTTTTCAGGGTGGTGTCGGTCAGAGTTTCCTGATTTAGGAGGTATTCCTCAAAAGTAGCATCAGGGAAATATTGTAGGATTATGTTTTTGGCGCCGCTAAGAGTTCGAGTTGTGGAGACCAAGCTGTCGCTGGTAAAGACAACTATGTGAGGTTGCTCGATTTGTGAAAAAGCCGTGTTTGGACAAAAGGCGACGACCGCAATTGTCAGGAAAAAACAAAGCCAAACAAACAGATTTTTAGGACCCTGTTTCATATCAAATCGATGCTGCGGTTCCACTGACCAGTCCACTGTTTTCGGTCGTTTATTCCTTTTTCAAATAGAAGACAGACCTCTAGCCCTGCGACATAAGTAGAATATCGGAAGACACTTATAATTCCTGAACAATTGACCGTCCCGAGGGACAGCTAAGCCGGTCAATTTCTTGGATTTTCGAGTTTTGGCCTCGTCAAGTTTTCCCGGGCTTCACCGATATACAAGACAAACGAATTCCCTTAATGGGCTGTTTTGAAATGACGACAAGCTGATTGTCGCAGTGAAATTGAACTTGATGCTACACAATTGATGGAGTAGTTGGAGGAGTTCCCTTGAAAGGTTGGCGCACATATTCACCAACCGTGATTGGTTTTTCTTTTGTATTTGTAATTACTTCGTCTGCTCTTGCCGGCGTGGCCGGCAAGATCTCCGGAGTAGTACTAAACAGAGAATCGCAGGTTCCGCTCGCTGGCGCCACAGTCAAAGTGGAAGGCACGCGCTTTGTAACTCAAACCGACCAGGACGGTGAGTATTTCATCATTAATGTTCCGGTTGGCAAATACAGCGTAACAGTTTCCAGCGTCGGTTTCGAAACAGTCACGAATGAAGCGATTAGAGTTCTGGTCGATTTAACTACGCCCGTGGATTTTTCAATTACTCCAACAACCGTTCAGCTTCACGAAGAAGTAGTGGTGACCGCCAAGCAGGCTACTATTCAGAGGGATTTAACTGCGTCGCGGGTCATTTTCACTTCCGATCGTCTCAAGCAGCTTCCAAATATTATAACAGTCCAGTCGGTACTCTTGAACTATCCCGGCGTAATACTTGACCGCGAGGATAACGAAGATTTACACGTTCGCGGCGGCCGGGCCGGTCAGGTTTCATACTATTACGACGGCTTTTCCGTACAGGACCCATTTGTTGCCAGATCAGGGATTAAGATTATGCCTTCAGCGCTAGAGGAGCTCTCGTTAACATCAGGCGGCTATACCGCAGAATACGGTGAAGCCCTTTCCGGGGTTGTGGGCGCCGTTACACGCGAAGGCGGTGCCAGCTATAAGGGCGGCATAAGAGTATTCGAAGGTGCCACACATCCCTACAACGTCACTGACGCTGAATGGGGCGGACTGAATCGAGTTGGCAATCGTTCTATGAGTTTTAATCTATCCGGTCCATTTCCGGGATTGAATTCTCAAAGATATGCATTCTTCGTGGCCGGAGAATATCTGCATGACCCGTCATATCTGCCCCATAATGGTTCGGTGTCATACACCGGAACCGGCAAACTTTCCGTACAGCCTTCTCAAAAGCTGAAAATAAACGGCAACTTCACCTACTATAAAGCCAGCGGCGAGGAATACGAACATCGGGACAACAATGGCATTTCGTATGATATGAATCTGGACGGATTATTGTCCTTTGAAAAGAAATCATACCTGGCCGGAATCACCGGGCAATTTTCAGTATCAGAGAGACTCGTCTTTACGACTTCAATTAATCGATTCCTGACTAATTCCAAAACTGCTCCCGGCGCCCTTTTTGGTTTGTACTGGGATCAGTGGCCGGGATATTCAGAGGATTCTGCCGGCAATTATAACGGCACCATTCATGAAGATAATTATGCCAACGATATTGATTATTCGGATGCCGCCCAACTAATCGGATTCAGGTTCGGCGATAACTTCAAGCCTACCTTTGAGTGGCGGGAAGCGGCCTACAATTCTGTGAAGTTTAATGTGGTAAGCCAGATCAATAAAACTAACCAGATTAAGACAGGCGCCGAGTTCAGAAGCTATGCGCTGGATTGGGATTCCAAAAAGTTTTATAACCTGAACCCCTATGGAGAAAAGTACTCCAGCAAACCAACTTATGTTTCAGCATTTGTTCAAGACAAGATGGAATACAGCGAGTTCATTATTAATTCAGGGATACGTTTCGATTATCGTAACGCCGATGTTGCGTACAATATTAATCCCAGCGGCTCTACCCCCATTTATAAAGAGGCTGATACTAAAATGCGGTTGTCGCCGCGGTTGGGCATATCGTTTCCGATCTCGGTAAAATCCAAGATGCACTTCAACTACGGTATTTATTATCAGGAACCGAAATTCACGCACTTGTATACGAATCTCCAGGGAGACGTTTCAACCGGGTACCCGATATTGGGAAATCCGGACCTTAATCCTGAACAAACCACCACATATGAGTTAGGTCTTGACCATCTATTCAAGGACGATTTGCACTTAAATATTACTGCCTATGCCAAAGACATTGATGATTTGGTTACGGCACGATCGTATTTTCAAGCAGGAGGCTATCCGGTAACTCAACTCACCAACGACGATTTTGGCTCCGTCAAAGGATTTGATCTTACTATTGAAAGAGTTCCATTAACCGGATACATCAGCGGGTCGATCTCTTATGGCTACATGATTGCCACCGGCATTGGTTCAACCACGCTTGAGCCCTACTATACCTATATCACTTCGACCACGGATACATTAGCTCCAATAACTGAATATCCGCTCGATTTCGACCAAAGACACACTGTAACGGCTTTGGTATCGGTTAACGCTCCGGCTGATTGGGATGTGAAGTTATTTGGCAAGAAAGTTCCGGGAGCCTGGGGTCTGAATGTAGTGGGTCATTTAGGGTCAGGACTTCCTTATACAGCCACCGACAGCAAGGGGAGCCGATTGGGCGAGCGCAATGAAGACAGGCTGCCGGCCAATATTACTGTCGATATGAGATTCAATAAGGACTTTGGTTTTGGCAAAACCGGAAGTTACCTGATGAGTTTCTTTGTCGAAGTTGACAATCTGTTCAATAAGAAAAACGTTTTGGGTGTTTATACCAATACCGGCCGTCCCGACAACGATGGTGAAATTCTTGGTACCAGCGTGGCGTTGAATAACCCGCAGGAAATTGGGTATTACAATTTCTTGTATGACCACGACCCACAGAATTTTGCGCCCCCGCGCACAATAAGGCTAGGTATGGAATTGAATTTCTAATGGGAATAATGAAAAATGCGTACTAGTTTCAAAATTAAAATGCCGGTTATCGTGGTGATTGCCATCCTGACGTCGTCAATAGTCAGCGTTTATTCAAAGCCCCCTAGTAACACCCGACCGCCCGGATACGGCGATGAACCGCTATTAACTCCACAGCCTGCCACAGTCGATCAGGTCATTCATAATGTAGGCAATATTGCCACGACCGTTGACAACTGGGGCTATATGGGCGGGTACAGGACTTTTGGTCTGCCGTCCGGCGAATGGCCTCGCGGGACAGGACATAATTATCTCGCCGAAGCCGTTTACTGGATGGGAGCTGTCAATTCTGTGGGCGACACTATTGTGGCGGATTCTTATGATGACCTGCAGGGCTTGCCTACGGATACCACTGCCGTGAATCCCTATTCGATTCTCTTCTCAACGGATACTTCCAGATACTTAAGTTATGACCCTTATGACACGGTGGGACTGGGAGCAGGAAATCCGGCGCATGGCTGGCGTGTCTGGGATCCGATAAACTCCAATTATACGTATAATCAAGTCTATAATACACTTTCCGCATCGTATGACTCCGGCGGGCCGACATCGTTGCAGGAATCGCATTATCGTTTTGGCGATGCCGCCAGCGGCAATTCCGTTCTGGGTCTGGAAATGACACAGACAGTTTTGCAATGGAACTACTGCTACAATGAAGACTTTTTGTACGTTATTTTGGAAATAACCAATACTTCTGCTATCGATTATGACAGTTTTGCCTTTGGGCTTTATCTCGATATCGATGTGGGCGGACCGGATGGCACCGGCGAAAACGGACGACTCGAAGATCTCGTAGAATTTGATTCGTCAGAAAACTTGGCCTGGATATACGACAATCTGGGAGTAGATCCGGGTTGGGGACCGACTGTTCAGACCGGCTTAATGGGGACTAAGCTCCTGGAAACGCCCGATGGCATTGGCATGACCGCATTCAGAACTGATGACTGGTCGTTTCTTCCGACCGATGATGAAGGCCGCTATGCCATGATAAACAGTACGCAGTTTGATACCTCGCTGCCGCCGACCGACCAATTCTATATTCAGTGTGTCAGGGGAATCAATTTGACTGCCGGAAGAACAGTGCGCGTTGTTTATGCCTTGATTGCCGGACAGGATGAAGCCGAGTTTAGAAGCAATGCTTCGCTAGCACAGCAACTCTATGATGCTAACTTTGTGGGTCCCCAGCCGCCTACTTCACCGCTTTTAAGTGTGCGTGCCGGAGATGAAAAAAATTACTTGTTTTGGAATGATACTGCCGAACTAAGTATCGACCCGCTTAGCGGCGTTCAGGATTTTGTCGGCTATAAACTCTACCGAAGTGATAATCAGGGAAAGACCTGGGGAGTTATTGATTACACCACCGGTAACAATTGCCTGACCATTGATTACACTCCGCTGGCGTCATATACGGTTTTCGCCCCCGGTGATCCGATTCAACATTCGTTTGTTGATATCGGATTATATAATGGCGTCGAATACTGGTATTGTTTGGCCGCTTTTGATGCCGGTGATACGGTGGCGGGAGTTGATCCGCTGCAATCAGGATTCGGGACTCCGGGAATCAATCCACATATTGTGGCAGTTGCACCGTCACCCGATCCCGCAGGATTCTATGATGCTTTCAGTACCGTGACTCACAACTATACAGGTTTGGAATTACCGTCAGACGGCGATGCTATGCCCCAGGTGTTTGATCCCTCGGCCTTAACGGGGTCGAATTATCGCATTGTATTTGAAGATACACCGGAACAAACTTACTGGCATGTATTGAACGAAACAACAAACGATACCGCACTAGCGGGTCAAACGCGGACCACCGGCGAGCCGGGGCTTTATGAAGTTGCTGAAGGGCTGCGGGTAGTGGTTCGCAACGGCGACCACGATCCGCGCGGTTGGGGACAAACTGTCCTGGGAGGCGTTGATACCAACCTGGTCATATTAGATTTCTACGGCCCCGCACTTCCGGCTTTTACCGGTGACCCCAATGACGTATTCGGCGATGAACATTTCCGTTCCACATTCGAATTTAGATACACCGGTGATTCGACTCGGGCCAACTGGGTGCTGGACGGATTCTATGGTTCCGATTCTGTCTTCTGGGTGCCGTTCGAAGTCTGGAATACTTCATCCAATGAGCGAGTTTCGCTGGCCGTCTACGACTTCTATGATGATGGCATCTGGGATCCCTTTGATCTTCTGGCAGTGGTAAATTATCCTTACGACTCCGTGACTTCAGTGACAAGTTTTGCTTTCCCATATCACTATAGTTGGTTGTTCGGATTTGATGATGCTCTATACAATCCTTCAATTGGTGACGTATTCACCATCGAGGGTGCGCCCTTAAACGGACCGGATGACAACTTTTCGTTCTCGGTAGATGGCATAAATGCCGCCGATGCATCCGATGACCTCAAGGATATCAAAGTCGTGCCGGATCCATACATTGCGCAATATTCGGCGATGGTCGAGACAGCCGAGGGTGAATCGGCGATAGAATTTCAAAACATTCCTGTTGAATGCACCATCCGCATCTATACACTTTCCGGCGATTTAGTACAGACTTTAAATCATTTCAGCGGGACTGGTTCGGAGAGATGGGATTTGTTGACCAGCGGCCGTATGCAGGTGGCATCAGGAATATACATCTATCATGTTGAATCTTCTTACGGCGAAAAGATGGGCCGTTTCGCAGTTATTAAATGAAGGGGAAGTTAGTGAAGCGATATATAGCCATATTGATTTCGACAGCCATATTGAGCAGTTCCGCCTGGCCGGCGACTTCGCGTTCGGGCGCCAGCGGTGCACAGTTTTTGAAAATCGGAGTAGGCTCGAGATATCAGGGAATAGGTGAAGCGTCGGCGGCCATTGCCAACGACGTTTACAGTATGTACTGGAATCCGGCCGGATTAAGTGAGATCGAACATTCGGCGGTAAGTTTTACCAGTGTTGACTGGCTGGTCGATATTAATCTGAATTACGTGGCGGTGGCGCAGAATTTCGAGGACGTGGGAGTGTTCGGAGTTTCGGCAACTATTCTTTCAATGGGAGATCAGGAAATAACCACGTTTCAGGATCAGGACGGCACCGGCGAAACTTATGGTGCTTCGTCTTACACGGTCGGACTTACTTTTGCCCGTCAGTTGACCGACAGATTTGCGTTTGGCGTGACGGCAAAATACCTTGGAGAAAAGATTTACAATGAGCAGTCCAAAGGATTTGCCTTTGATTTTGGAACATTGCTCCATACTGGATTTCGTTCACTTCGGCTGGGCATGAGTATCAGCAACATGGGCCCGGAGCTAAAATTTGAAGGCCCGGACTTAAACGTTCCCTACGACCCGCTGGGTGGAAACGGTGCTAACAATCCGGTAGGGGCCGAACTTAAAACCACCCCCTATGACCTGCCCCTCACTTTCAGATTCGGGGCGGCCTATGATTTTGATTTCGGCGATAACAGCCTGGTTACGGTGGCCACCGAAATGAAGCACCTTAACGACCAGGCCCAGCAGGGGTCGATCGGGTTTGAATATGCCTATTCCGAAAAATTCTTCCTCCGCTCCGGTTATAAATTGAACTATGACGAGGAAGGATTGGCTTTTGGAGGCGGACTGGCCACAAACATTTCGAACAGCACCAAAGTCCATATAGATTATGCTTGGCAGGATTTCGGAAGATTGGCATCAACCCATCGCTTTTCAGTTGGCTTTACATTCTAGAAAATTCAGGCATTTGTAAGATACCAGATGCCTTTTTAGGCCTTTTTTTGTTCCTTTCTGGACAAAAACTGTAAAATAGATATATTCTTTCCTCGAAAAACTAAAACAATGACAAATGGTATGTATAGAATTCCGACTTCGATCAAAACCTTGATGACCGTCTTTCTGATTGTAACTTTTAGCCACAATCCTGCCAAGGCACAGCGTATCAGTTCGGCACCTATGCTAGGCTCTTATTTTGACATGATGGTTACGGGAAATTACGAATCCGCCAGTTTCTTTTGGAATCGGGCGGCGCAAGACCGTTCTGCCAAGTTTGGAATCAAGTACGAGAATATTCCACTTAAGATAGATTGCACATCACCCATTGTGCAGAACCTGAAAGTAATGAAAGAATATTTGCAGCCGCCGGTCAAACGGTATGAAGATTTATTCGACGGGAAATATCAAAAGCTGTTTTATTCGGCCATTGTCCGGGGGAAGCAGGTTGAACACACTTATTTTGCCGAGTTTGACGGAAAATACTATTGGCTGGCGTATCCGCAGGATGTTTACGCCGGCGACTGGCCCATTAAAGAATCAGAGTATTTCCGGCTTCATGTTCATCCTGATTTGGAAAAGTTTTGCAATTATATAATGTTTGAAGAAGCCGACCGTTTTGTAGCGCAGTTGGGGGATACTCTGGGGTTATCGGAATATGACATGCGCCATCTGCAATCGGTCAAGATTGATTTCTATTACTGCAATTCTGATGAACAGGTCCTGGAAATAACCGGCCAGAAAACCCGCGGGGTTTATGATAAGGCTTCCAGTGATATTATCAGTTCATTCTTTCCGCACAATCATGAAGTAGTTCACCTGCTGGTAGATTATCGAATGCGGCAGCTGCCCCTTTTTGTACTTCCTCTACTTGAAGAGGGCCTGGCGGTGCATTACGGCGGAAGATGGGGGAAATCCACAGAGTCATTAATGCCTCTGGGGATATACCTCTATAATGAGGGACTGGTCACGCTTGATTCATTATTAAGCTACCAGGGCTTTAAAAGCAGCGCCGAATCTGATTTGGCCTATCCATTGGCGGCTTTGTTTAACCGATTTGTTTTGGAGCGGACAGACAAAGAAAAATATTTGGCCTTATACCGTAAACTGTCTGGAAGCTATCAGGAATTGTCAGTCCTGCCGGTTGACAGCGTCAAGACCCGAATCTTGCGTACTCTTTCAATGAGTACTTGGGATCAACTCGTGGCTGCATTTAATGACTATCTCAAGTCTTACAAGACCAATCAATATGTAGCGGTTCCCGGCAATTCCGGCAAGGGGGAAAAGTTAATTGACAACAAGTCGGCGGTAGTGAGAAATGACGGGGACTGGCTGGAGTTTGAATTTAATGCAGAATCCGAACCTAAAGGGAACCTGCTGTTTGGTCACGATACTCAATCCAAAGTTGCTGTTTCGGCGATGTTTACAGAACATTATGGAGAAGAGACACCATATGAAGGATACCGTTACGGAGTGCGCTACGACGCTAATGAGGCCGGCCTGTACGACTATGCCACAAATATGCTTTTGGCCAAGTACATTGCGGGTGTGGATCCCTCACCCGATTACTTCAACCAACAGAATCACAAAATAACAGTCCGCATCAAAAAAAACTTGACCAACGGTATACTTCCTGCTGAAAATGATTATAAATTATTAGACCATTAGGAAAGCGCATTAAGTTTTGAGCCCAATTGTTCTGACAATTCTTCTGGTGTTGGCAGCTGCCGTTATCGCGGCAGTGATTTAGCTGGTTTTACAATCATGGCGCAAACCGGAAGTTTCTCCGACCGAGACTATCAAGGCGGCATTCCAGAGTCTCACGGCAGAATTGGTCAGTAAGCAAATGGAAGGAATGCTGGCCCTGCGAAATTCTCTTGACCAAGCCAACAAGATTCTCAATGACAGATTGGCCGAGAGTTCCCGTTCACTGGACAAGCGAGTGGAAGTGTTTGGCGAAATCAAAAGCCAAATCGGCGAACTGGCCGTCCAGGCGAAAAACATTGAAAGTATCGGGCAGAATATTCAGTCACTTTCAGAATTACTCAAACCGCCGAAACTTCGAGGGAACGTTGGCGAGACTTTTCTTGAAAACATTTTGTCACAGATATTGCCCAAGGCCCTTTATGAACTGCAGCACTCATTTCCGTCGGGCCAACGGGTGGATGCCGTTATTAAACTGGGCGACAGACTGCTGCCTATTGATTCCAAGTTTCCCCTGGAGGCGTTTAATAAGCACATGGAGAGTCCGGAAAACGGAGATTATCGCAAACAGTTTACACAATCCATCAAGAAGCATGTTGATGACACCAGTACTCGCTACATTTTGCCGCAGGAAGGTACTTTGGAATTTGCAATAATGTATATTCCCGCAGAATCTATTTATTATCAGCTGATCTCAAAAGAAACTGAAGTGTTCGATTATGCGCTTTCCAAAAAAGTTATTCCCAGCTCGCCCGGACATTTATACGGATATCTGGCCACTTTATCGGCGGTTTATAAAGAAAAGGGGCTGGTCAATCAGGGGAGGCTCTTGAGTTCCTGTCTGAATAATCTGGCAGATTCACTGCAAAGGCTTTCGGGACTGCATGAACGAATGGATGGCTCGGTGCGGTCGCTTACGTTGAGCTTGAGCAAGGCGCGCGATGAAACCCGCAGCGCCGAACAACATTTGGGAAGATTACAAAAGCCTGATTCAGAACAAGAACCAGTCACAAGAGAACTGGATTATTTGATTGATAATCCAAATCCGAATTAGTTTCCATTCGGATTAGCTTCGGCATTATACCCAATCACCAGAGCATTCAGTCTTTTTCTAATCTCCGGGGCATCTGGGGAATCTGGAGAAAGTTTCAAAAACAGTTCGTAGTTTCGCTGGGCCAGTTGCTTGTTACCGCTTCGCTCCAAAACCAATCCTTTGAACATATAGGGATAGGCCAGATTCGAATCTATCCGAATCAATTCTCTGGCCAATGAGTCGGTCTGCTCAAAATTTCCGGTGCCGTATAATGCCATCATTTTATCTATCAACAGTTCACGATCGTCAGTGAAGATGTCCAAGGCCTGGTCGGCGGCAGTCAGGGCGGTGGGATAATTGCGACTGGTGAAATAATAATTTATCAAGCGGCGGCGGTGTGATTTTTTATAAGGCTCGAGTGCCAATAATGTATCAATTTCGGCTTTGGCCTTATCATATTGGCCGACTCGAAACTGCACCTCGCACAATAGCACTCGCGGTTCTATCCAAAACGGGTATCTAGTTTTCAGTCGATACAGTTCTTCAATGGCGCCATCGAACTGTCCGCCCAGAGCCAGATTCTGTGCTCCTTCATACCCCAGATAATCGTGAGATTTCACGGGGAGCAATTGCTCCCATTCATTAGCTTTGTCAAAATCTTTGCCATAAAAATAGGCGTCGCGCATGGCCAGCCCGCCGGAAATGTAGTAGCCGGGGTTCTCATCAAAATATTTCATCGCATACGAGTCGGTATTGTGGATGAACGAATAAACCGGCAAATAAGCGAAGGGGAAAAACAGTGAAATCGCGGCCACCAAAGCCGGCAGCCTGACGGGACTTTCCTGTTCCGTGCCGGCGCTTCGAATATAAGATGCCAGCAGTATTCCCGCCGGAGTTAAATAAACGACAAGCTTGGGCAAGTCGAGCGCGACACTATTAATCGGGTCCAGAATGAAGATCGCTGTAATTCCACCTAGAAGCATTACCCAGCACAAGGTGGACAGATAGATGTTGGCGCCTTCATGGCGTTCTACAAAGAAAAAGTACAAGACGAGCGCAAGCTGGGGCGCGGTCAAAAGCAAAATTTGAATTATATCGCTAATGTGCTTATCCGCGAAAAGGCCGTAGGACAGGAACGGATTTTTCCCTTGCGGGAATAATACTGTGCGAGTCAACTCCGAATTGCCGCTTGAAAAATAGTATAAGATGGCCAGCAGAATCCCTAAGCTGAACAAGGTCGCAATCGTGGCGGCCAGAGACCATTTCTTAAGCGGCAATGTTACTCTTATAGTCAGATACACTGCGGCAGGAAACAGAAATGCTGCCGTAAAATGCATAAAGCAGCCCAAAAGGAGTACCAGCCACATTGACGCAATAGACGAAACGGCACGATTTTTCTGGGCTTTAAATGCAAAGAAGGCAAACCAAATGGTGATGGGGACGATCACGATTTCAGGGCCAATCAGTCCAAATAAAGCCAATGTTTGCGGTCCCAAAAAGATTATGAAAAACAGCCAGAATCTGACATCGCTGCGCCGGGTTAACTCTCCTGTCAGGAGAATTGAACCCCACAGAGAAAAGAGAACAGATATCCAGAGCAAAGTATCCCAGGCAAAGACTGCGGCGGTGTTGGCGGCAATGCCAATGAGCTTGAAAAGCTCGTAAAAGCTGGCAACGAATAGTGAACTGCCAAATTCGTACCAGCGATGGATAATATAATCAGTTTGTGCAAATTGGGCCACTCGGAGATTCCCGCCCGCAAACAGAATAGAATCGAATTGGAATAAAACCAGAAGAATTACTAAAACCAATAGACCGGCGATTCTTCTCAACGTGGAATTGAAAAACAGTGCAATCTCTCGGCTTTTCAGTATCAGGAGAACTACCGCGGTCAAAAATAATAAGGACCAGAGGAGATTATACCACCAGGGCTGGTGGAGCCAGTGAGTCAGAGACCAGCTGTTATCGAAGTACGAATGGCCTAAGAGGCGCAGAGATACGAAGACAATAGTAATGATGAAAAGAAAAGTAACCGCAATTCTTTCGCGCCATTTGGTCATCGGCGATTATTAAAACTCCTGTCTTCCGTCCAGTGCCCGAGATAAAGTGGCGGAATCGGCATATTCCAAATCCGACCCGACCGGCAAACCGCGGGCAATTCTAGTTACTTTTATACCTATCGGCTTTATCAGGCGAGAAATATAGACCGCCGTAGCCTCCCCCTCGACACTGGGATTGGTGGCTATTATGACCTCTTTGACGTCATCTTTTAGCCGCCCGAGAAGCTCTTTTATTCTTAAGTCATCCGGACCGATTCCATCTAGAGGGGAAAGGCAGCCCCCTAATACGTGGAAGAGGCCGTTAAACCCTTCGGCCTTGTCAATTGCGGCAGCATCGGCGGAATCCTCGACTACACAAATAATTTTTTTGTCTCTTTGATAGTCGGTGCAGACTTTACAAGGATCTGTTTCTGAAATGTTGTAACAAACCGAACAAAATCCGACCTTTTCTTTGACTTCTTTGATGGCATCGGCGATTTCGTGCGCTTGCTCTTTGGACATTTTCAAAATGTGGAAAGTCAGCCGTGCCGCCGATTTGCGTCCGATTCCGGGCAGACGCGCCAATTGATTGGCTAATCTCTCAACTGATGCGGCAGATTTAAACATAGTCTAATTAAAACGGAAAATTCATCCCGGGAATATTCAAGCCGCCGGTCAGGCCCGACATCTTTTCGCTTTGCATTTCCTGAACTTTTTCGCGGGCTGCATTTACTGCTGCCAGAACTAAATCCTGAAGCATTTCGATATCGTCTTTATTGACTACTTCGGGGTCTATTTTAATGGAGACAATTTCATTTTTGCCGTTGGCCACAACTTTGACCATGCCGCCGCCGGAGGTGGCTTCGACTACAGCTTTCTCAAGTTCCGTCTGCACTTCCTGCATCTTGGCCTGCATCTGTTGCACCTGCTTTAACATCTGTCCCAAATTACCTTTGCTCATAATCGCTCCTTTTTGGTTACTCGGCTTTTCTGATACCTATTATCTCACCGTCCACTTTTTCAATCAACTTTTTTAATCGAGGAGATTCGTCCACCAGCCGATTGATGTCCTCCCGGGTAACCTGCTTTTTGTCCCTGTTTTCGGGCATTTTCAGCTCTTTATCGACCTCAAAACTTATACTAACATGGGATTGAAAAAATTGTTTCAAATCATCGGTTATGGTCCGAAGATTGTCCGGCCGCTCCAGAATCTCTTTGGAATTTGAACCGGTCGCCCCAAAAACCACTTTAATCTGGTTTTCTTTGACATCTTTGACTTGTCCCATGTGAAGCTGTGATGACAGCATGGCGCTTTTGCGACGAAGATGATTGAGATACTCATCCCATTGGTCCTGAATCAGCGCGAGATTAATGGCGCGAGTGTGGACAGGCGGAGTGAGAGGCCGTTCGGGTTCTTGTGGTTTTACTAATGTTACCTTGCCGGCTGCTTCAATTCCGTAATTTTTTTTTTCGGCTTGACTAAACAAGCTGTCGGTATTTTGAGGGCTTTCCTGCTTTAAGTGCTCTAAAACTTCTTCCAGTTTTACAGTTGATTCCAATTCAGCCATTTTGACTGCGGTAACTTCCAATACTAATCTTTCATTCAAACCGAATTTCAAATCGGCATTCAAATCACCCGCTATTTTCAAAAGCCGCAGCACATCGCCAAGTGAAAAATACCCGGCTTGCTCCTGGTATTGTTTGATTTCTTCGGGATTTAAGTTGAGTTCCGAAGCAGCGTTTTCATCGGCGGCTAAAACCATGAGTATTCTAAAATGCTCCATCAATTCACTGGTGAAATCAACTACATCAACGCCCCCATCAATGACTTTGGCCACTAATTGCAAGGCTTTGCGGCTGTCATGGGCCGCGATGGCATGTGTGAAATCAAATAATAGCTGTTTGTCAACCAAGCCGAGAGCATTGACCACATCCCGTTCGGTGATTTTATCTCCGGCAAATGCGGTGATCTGGTCTAAAAGCGAGAGAGCATCGCGCATGGAGCCATCGGCTTTGCGGGCAAGGATTCGGACGGCATCGGCATCGATTTCTATTTTTTCTTTTTTGGCAATGTTTTCGATGTGTGCCGCTATGTCGGTCGGAGAGACCCTTTTGAAATCGAATCTTTGGGTGCGTGATAAAATCGTGTCAGGCACTTTCAACGGGTCAGTCGTGGCGCAAACGAAAACCACATGGGGAGGAGGTTCTTCGAGAGTTTTTAATAATGCATCGAAAGCCGCGCCTGAAAGTCTATGAACTTCGTCGATGATATAGATTCGTTTTTGTCCGCCGGTGGGCAGGTAGCGGATGTTTTCGCGCAAGGTGCGGACATCATCGACACCGGTGTTTGATGCGGCATCGATTTCCAGAACGTCCAGTGATGAACCAGCAGTTATTTCTTTGCAAGTCGAACATTCGCCGCAGGGGGTTGGTGTTGGCCCTTTTTGGCAATTCAGACATTTAGCCAGAATTCGGGCGGTGGTAGTTTTGCCGGTTCCACGAGGGCCGCAGAAGAGGTACCCCGAACCGACCCGGTTGTTTTTGACGCTATTGGCCAGGGTTTTGGTGACATGATCCTGCGCCACTACTTCTTCAAAGACTTGCGGCCGGTATTTTCGGGCAAAAACGAGATAGCTCATAGACTGGCAATATAGGGAAAAGAGGGGGGTGTCGGAATCATATTCTTAACCCTACTTTTAAAGTGATCAGCATATGGGTTTTACATTTTCTACTCCTAAAAGAGTTGGAAAATGACGTCTGCAGTGCTCAGAATACAAGAAAATGAGACTTATGATGCTTTATGACTATGGAATTATTTCGGAGGGAACAGGATATACACTCTCTTTTATGCCAAGGTTTAAAATCACAAGCAAGAGAATTGCTCCGACAATAAATATGGCAATCCAGTAATAGATTTCGAATCGGTCAAACACGCGGTCTCGAGTCCGAGTATCGAATTTGGCGAGGTACGTTCTGATCCGAGTCATGAACAATAGAGGACTTAACATAAATAAGAACATAATTATAAAGTAACCAGAAATTATAATGTACTTTTTTGATAGGAATCGTTTCTTTGCGTGTCTTTCCATTTCAGAGAGATCGATCTTGCCAGAAATAAGGCCACTAAGTTCAACTTTTGCTTCCGGGTTTCCTTCATAAATGATCTGAAAGGCGCCGCCATCTTTGTTTTCTAATGTACGAAAAGTTATTGCTAAACAACCTGCAGAGTCACCATAACGTGGAGTCAATTCCAATTCAGTCACTGTGCGAGAAATTCTTAATTTATCAACTCTGAGAATTTCAGACTGATTGCTATCGATAATTACTCTCAAAGGTGTTAGAATATCAGAGGAATTTATTTCTCTTTTGCCGTCATTCCATATGAAAATTCTTATTGCCGTAACACTCGATGTAACTTCAATGCCACCTGGTTTAATGACTTTCAATGGTGCTTCTTTGATGTTTGCTTTATTGATTATGACGGTTCTTACGGGATCGACATAGTATTTGGGGTTACGTTTCTGAGTACTCAGTTCTGGAAAGAAAATGAATAATACAAGGCCTACTACTCCAACTGCGCCAAAGAATAATTCCAAAAGGAGACGCCAATGATTTTTAAAAACGCCCATGTTTATAATTTAGTCTTTTGGCTCTGGAAACAGCACATAATTCCTACTCTTAACTATTCTGAAGAAAATGACCAAATTCCATTAAGTCAATAGTGCTAAGCTAGTGCAAGTTGATTTCTTGTAAGGACATAGGGAGAATTAGATTGCCTAATCTAACTAACTTTCTTAATTTAAGATCATTATGGTAAGGGGCAGTAGCTCAGCTGGGAGAGCGCTACGTTCGCAACGTAGAGGCCGTCGGTTCGATCCCGATCTGCTCCATTTATTTACAAATGTATTAAATCATTGAGTAAAAGTCTGAAGGTATTAATTGGGGTTCAAAGCTGAATCAGCCCCTAAAGGGTTCAAGCGGCTTTACGTAATAAATGTCGTAGTAATTATTTTGGCGCCTGTTTTAACACACTTTTTACTTATTCAGTTGGAAGCACCATTTTATCCTCCTTCGGAACAGCGCGTTTCAATTATTTCATGCTTACTCGATATCTTATTCGTTCCAATAACATGGGAGACATTTCTAATTCTAAACATTTGGGGATTTGCAAATTATAAAAAACGCCGGACCACCTATCTAATAATTGCAGGATTGTCGACCCTAATTGTAATCCTAAGATTATTTATGTATTTTACTCTGTCAAATTTGTTCGATGGCCTGGAGTTTATGGATTAGTATTTTGAATAGTTTGGTCAGTTTCAAAAGGGTCCTGACTTACGAGAATAAAATTGAGATTGACACGCCCCGACAAGTCGGGGCTCGCAAAGACTTGAAGTGTCGGGCGAGGGCGCCCGACACCACAGTAATGGGTCGGGTCCTGTACAACTGAAGGCTGTGAACCCCGTCAGGACCGGAAGGTAGCAGCGGTAAGCAGATTTTTTCTGTGTGTTGCAGGGAAGCCCGGCCCTTATGTTTTTCACGAATTAACAATTCTTGTTTTTATAATCACATAACTATTCATTATCCGGCTTATGAGGCGTGCATCGTGGTTTCTTTTCTGGCCGGTTTTGTTTTGGGGGTTCTCGTATATCGCCATTAAGATTGTGCTCGAAGAGCTTGAGCCGGTGGAGATGATTTCGGTCAGGTTTCTTTTGGCCGCCCCTACCCTTTATCTCATTATAAAATTCAAAGGGATGAAAATCTGGCCTGTTGAGGGATTCAGCAAACTTATAGTCGCGGCGTTTTTGATATTCATCCATTTCTGGGTGATGGCGGTGGGAATGAAAGAGACGACGGCATCGAATACTTCGTGGATTCTCGCAACTGCACCAATCTTTATCGCTATCCTTTCGTGGCTCTGGCTTAAAGAGCCGTTCACCAGCAAGCAGTGGCTGGGATTATTTGTCGCCTGTGCAGGCGTGATTTTTCTGATGTACAACGGGGACATCAGCAATGTGGATTGGATAAACTCGCGCGGAGATGTCATTGTGCTTGGCTCGTGCGTCACCTGGGCGGTTTATACGGTGGGGGCGCGTGATGTGACCAAGAAAATCAATGCACTGGTGGCGACATTCTGGTCAAGCGCAATCGCCGGACTGGTTTTCATTCCGTACACTTTCGCGACTTCAGGAATAAGTCGATTCACTAATCTTCAAACAGACACTTATGTGGCATTAGTTTTTCTCGGAGTGTTTTGTTTGGCATTGGCATTCTGGCTTTGGTCGGAAGGATTGGCCAGACAGAGCGCCGCGGAAGTGGGCGTGTATTTATATTTCGAGCCGCTTATTACAGTTGTCGGTGCGTGGTTTTTGCTGGGAGAGGAGATTACGATTTGGCTGGCAGTAGGGGCGGTTTTGATTACGGCGGGGGTTTATGTAGCTGAAAAGTATGGAAAGGTAGTGCCGAGGGAGCACGATGCATGATTTTATTGGAGGGGCAGACGAGGGCGTCTGCCGCCCACGATAATTATGATAGCCGCGCGGTTAATGCTTCTCTTGTGCGTGATCTTTTGGGGGTGGTCGTTTGTGGCTACCAAGATTGCTGTTCAGTATGTCAGCCCGGCGGAGCTTTTGGCTCTTCGATACATTTTTGGACTGCCGATTCTACTGGTGGTATTCTTCACCAAGAAAATCAAATTTCAATTTGAAAAACGCGATACCATTGCCATTCTTCTTGGCTCGACTATTATAACGATTCACTTTTTAATTCAGATAACCGGATTGAAATACACATCTGCTACAAACACCGGATGGATTATTTCGATATCGCCGCTGATAATGGCGCTTCTGGCGTTTCTGATTCTCAAAGAGAAGATAGTCGCCAGGCAGATAATTGGAATCATTGTCGCCACGATTGGAATCGTTTTACTTGTTTCCAAAGGTGAATTCACCAACCTCGATTGGCTTTCGAGTACAGGGGATTGGCTGGTGCTGGCTTCGGCTTGCACCTGGGCATTTTATTCAATTTCGACGCGCTATGTTTCGCAGAGACTAAATCCGTTGGCGGTAACGGTCGGAGTATTGGGGCCTTCAGCACTGGTGATCATAGTGTATGTTGTTTTTACATCTGGTTGGACAAAATTCTTACAACTTCCATTAGAGCCACTGCTTGCAATTATATTTCTCGGTGTGTTCGCGATGGGTATGGCGCAGTGGTTCTGGCAGGAAGGAATGGCGAAACTTGGGGCGGCACGGGCGGGAATATTCTTGTATTTAGAGCCTTTGGCGACCATGGCATTGGCGGTGCCATATTTGCGTGAAGAGTTCGGAGTCTTCACTGCAATTGGAGGATTCTTGGTGTTGGCAGGGGTCTATGTGGCGGAGAAGAGGAAGCAAAATTGAGATTGCCACGCCCCGATAAGAATCGGGACTCGCAATGACTTGAATTATTCTTGTGCTCTTATGGCTCTAATTACTTCCCCGGGACTTTTGACTTCCATCAGTTCCTGACGGAACGATTCCTGATAGAGCATTTCGGAAAGAGTCTGAAACACTCGCAGATATAATTTGTCATCATACGGCGGCGCCGCCATTACAAAAAAGAGGTGCACGGGCTGTTCATCGAGAGCACCAAAATCGAACCCCTTGGTTGAACGGGCAAAGCCAATCATGAACTCTTTGGCCTGCATGGAGCGAATGTGTGGAAACGCTACTCCGTGACCTATAGCAGTGGAAGCTTTTCGCTCACGATTGATAAAGTCTTCCAGAAGTTTTTTGCGGTTGCCGATACGGGCGTCGTGCTCCAGAAGACCGACTAGTTCGTCCAGTATGCGCTCTTTCCCTTCGGCTCGCCAACGGTCTTGGGAGCCATTTCCGTCGAATGGCTCAACTACCGTTTCCAGTTCGAGCTTAATAAGGTCTTCTGTCAGGGAACGAGAAATGTTCATAGCTATTTATCAATTCATGTTTCAACGGGCTAATTAAGCCTGAAATGGCGGTGAGTCAAGGGGTAAGGGGGATGAAACGCGTTAATCATTGACGAAAACCAAATCGTCTATATATTGAGTTTGGAATCGGTTGGGCAAACTATGAAATCTTCAAAATTAGTGTTCGTTTTTACTCTGGGAATATTGTTCGTCGCGTGTCAGGAAAAAGCGCTCAATCCCACAGCTCCTCAAGGACCTGATTTTTCAGTCACTCCGATGGAAAATGAAGAAGCGGAGCTGGCTGCGCTGCATCTTTCGGGACAATTAATTGCCCCAGTTCCGCTTTATGAGAGGATTAAAAAGGAATTTGAAATAATTCGATCTACATGGTCTGACTCTATTCAACATGTAAACCTACGGTTTGAAACTTTTTGGGAACCAAGCAAGCTTTATGTCGAAATAACAAATGGTGCCTACGACAGTATTATTACATCGAATTACCACTATTGGGACAGTTTAAACGAATTATACAGACTGCGAGAGAAAGTTCTTAGTTTCTATTATTACGGCAGTTATATGATTTTGACGTTTGAGGGCCGATTGAACTCACTTCATCTGGGACCGGCTTATTCAGGAATGCCTGGATTTAGGTCTTTGTATACAACTGCTCGGGGAGGGGACCGTTCCGAGGTTTGGTTGCACATGGAAGATGACATCATAAAGTATTTTTTCAGGTATGGCTTTGGTGACTGTGAGGCTGGCTGTGCCTACTCTGACATTTACTATTTTACTGTCAAGGGAGATAGTGCCTTGTTTCACGGCTCCTTTTTGCTATATGGCGGCTATACTGAAGTGCCTCCATCATGGTTAGACACTGCGCTGACTGCTCTTCGAGAGTATCACGTTTGGTATCACTGGCGGGCCGGTTCAACGTGATAATTAACAATGTTCAGATGGAAAATGGATCAATGACAATGTCATGGTCGCCACGCTCTTGACTTAAGTCCCCCTGTATAATAGCTTTATCGCTGAAAAGACACTGAATATTGCCCTAAAAAATTGACCATGAAAGCCGATAATTATATATACGGCAACTGGTTAGAGAGGACTTATTGGCCTCGTTTTCGGAGCTTAAACGAACACATAATTGCGGCGAACTCTCTTTGGCCGATATCGGCAAGGAAGTCCGTCTTAACGGCTGGATAAACGCCAACCGTAATCTCGGGGGCGTCCTCTTCCTGGATCTTCGTGACCGCTACGGTGTCACCCAAGTTGTCCTGCACCCGGAGAAATTAGACAAGAAAATGATGGCCGAAGCCGACCGGACGCGGAGTGAATTTGTGGTGGCGGCAATTGGGGAAGTCGTCGAGCGTCCCCAGGGGACCAAAAATGACAAGATTGCCACAGGAGAAATTGAAATCGAAGTAAGAGAATTTCATATTTTGTCAGAGTCAAAAACGCCGCCGTTTGAGATTTCCGATGACTGCAAAGCTAATGAGATGCTGCGGCTGGAATTCCGTTATCTCGATTTACGCCGCGGACCGCTTCAAAAGAGCATTTATTTGAGACACCGGACGGCGTTGGCAACTCGGCGTTACCTCGATAAAATGGGATTCTATGAAATTGAAACGCCGCTCTTGATACGTTCTACTCCCGAAGGGGCGCGTGATTACGTTGTTCCCAGCCGTGTTTACAAAGGAAAATTCTATGCGCTGCCGCAGTCGCCGCAGTTGTTGAAACAAATTCTGATGGTAAGCGGCTTTGACAAATATTTTCAAATTGCACGCTGCCTGCGTGATGAAGATTTGCGCGCCGACCGCCAGCCGGAACACACGCAAATAGATTTGGAAATGTCATTCGTGACGCCGGACGATGTCTTCGCAGTAGTTGAGGGGTTAATGTCCGCCGTTTTCGAAGAAGTAATGGAAATCAGCATCAAGACGCCGTTTCCTCGGCACACTTATAACGAATGCATGAATCGCTGGGGAATTGATAAACCGGATGTGCGTTTCGGGATGGAATTAGTTGATTTTACGAATCTGGTCAATGATTCGGGTTTCGAAGTATTTACCAAAAATATCAAGCAGGGTGGAGTGGTCAAGGGAATCGTTCTCAAAGGAGGCGCCGAATATTCCCGCAAACAACTCGATGATCTCACCGATAAAGCCAAAGAATTCGGCGCCAAAGGTCTGGCCTATATTTTACGCACCCCTACCGAGGACAAATCTCCGATTACGAAGTTCATTGGCGAAAGCGTCAAGGATGCTTTGTGTAAGACAGCCAATGTCGGCAAAAGGGACGCCCTTTTTATTGTCTCCGGCAGAAAAATGGTTACGGAACAGATTCTGGGCCAACTTCGTTTATTATTAGGAAGACAACACAAATTGATCGACAAATCCAGATGGGAATTTTTATGGGTCACGGAGTTCCCGTTATTTCACTATGACGAAGAGCATAAACGCTTTGACGCCATGCATAATATAGTGTCGCACCCGCACTACGATGATATTCCATTGGTTGAGCAAGGCTTTAAGAATACAAACTTCGCTGATTATGACCATCCCTGGAAAAAAGCGCGGGCCATGCAATATGATCTGGTCATCAACGGCTGGGAGATAGCCTCGGGCGGACAGAGAATTAATAAAAGAGATTTACAGCAGAAAATACTAAACATACTTGGAATTAACAATGAACGCGCCGAGAAAATGTTTGGGTTTCTCCTGCGCGCTTTCGAATATGGCGCTCCGCCGCACGCCGGAATCGCGGCAGGGTTGGACAGATTGGTGGCGCTAATGACCGGTGCGGAAACTATCCGTGATGTTATTGCCTTTCCCAAAACTGCTAATGCCATTTCACCGATGGATGGTTCACCGACTGAAATCGACCAGGACCAGCTTGATGAGCTCGGTCTTATAATCAAATCATCCGGAAAAAACTAAAAAGGCAGCTAGATGGCTATTGAAACAAGTGACATGGTCTCAAGAACATTTAACGTCGAAGGTATCGACCAGCGGTTACTCTTTGGTCAAAATGATATTATTCTGCGCATAATTGAGCAGCGGCTCGGTTCCAAAGTTGTGGCGCGCGGCGACCGCATATTCGTCGAAGGGCAGCCGCCGGAAGTGGAAAAGACCATCAGAGTCCTTTCGGACATGGTTACCAGAATCAAGCAAAGTGAGTTCATCACGGAGCAATATGTCAACTATGCCATTGCCATGGTGCAGGAAAACGGCTACGGGCCGGCATCGGACATAACCACGGAATCTCTGATTTCAAGCGCGCTGAAAAAGATTATTAAGCCTAAAACGGTCGGCCAAAAGTCATATGTCGAAGCGGTCGATAAAAATGGATTGGTATTTGTCATTGGCCCGGCCGGGACCGGGAAAACTTATCTGGCGGTGGCGATGGCTGTCGCGGAACTTAAGGCTAAAAAAGTTGAGCGGATTGTGTTCACACGCCCGGCAGTTGAGGCGGGAGAATCGCTGGGATTTCTTCCAGGCGATATTCGCGCCAAAGTTGACCCGTATCTGCGGCCGGTCTATGATGCATTGTATGATATGCTCCCGCCGGATAAGATTCGCAAACTTCTGGAATTAGGCATTATCGAAATTGCGCCGCTGGCGTTTATGCGCGGCCGGACGCTAAACGAGTCATTTCTGGTGCTGGATGAAGCTCAAAATACCACCAGCGCGCAGATGAAAATGTTTTTAACCAGAATGGGAGAGAAATCCAAGGCTGTCATAACCGGGGACATTACACAAATTGATTTGCCGGACAATAGAGTTTCCGGACTGGTAAGAGTTCAGAAGATTTTGGCCAATATTCAGGGCATTGAGTTTATCTATCTGACGGAAAAAGATGTCGTCAGGCATCGGCTGGTACAGGACATTGTAAAAGCCTACGAGCGGCATGAATCAAAGGGAAAGAAACACTGACTGTTTCTGTAAGCACATAAAATGTTTTCCATTTTGATCAGAATAAAGCGATTCATCAAAAGACTCTTGAAGGTGCAGAGCGAAAGCCGTCAGGTATACAAGGCCGATGCGCCCAGCAAGGCTATTAAAATTGGCATGCTGATTATAATTGCTCTTTTGGTCGGCATACTTTATCCGGGGGAAGACATCTTAAATCCTCTGGACATGCCCCGTGCCGGAGAAATTGCTTCGGAAGACATTTTTGCCAAGTTCGACATTACTGTCAGCAAGACTCGTGAAGAGATTGAGAAACTTCGTGATGACGCACAGTTGCAAGTACCGTATGTGTTCGACTATGATACTTTGATTGTAGCAAATACGATCCAGAATCTACGGACTTTTTCTCGGATGATTGATTCACTTCACAGGGCTATTGGCAAGCTCACTCCTGAAGTTCAGGAACGGGTCGTAGAAAAAGTCTCCGAACGGTTTCCGCTATTAAGCAATGCGGCCATTATGCAGTCGTTGAAGGTCGATTCGATAGGCAAAGTGACCGCTCGCCTGGAGCGCATTTTCACGGAAAACTTCTATGAAATCGGCCTGGTTTCTGATGAAAACGTGCTGACCGATGACAGGGTTAAATACGTTTTAATCAGAAAAGGTGAAAAAGAATCGCTGCACAATCGCAGCCGATTATTAAGCATTGTCGAAGCCAACCAGCTGCTGCTTCAGGCGCTGGAAAAGCTTAACGAGGTAGAACCGATTAATGTTGAGTATTATTATTTGGTCGGACGAATGTTCCTTCACCCCAATCTTCGTTTTAACGCCGACGAATACAATGCCAAATTGGATAAAGAATTTGCGGCTATATCTGAAGTGCAGGAAGTTGTTAAGAAAAACGAGTTAATAATCAGGGCCGGCAAAAAAGTTACTCCAAGACAGGAGCGAATTCTTGAAGAAATGGCCGAACTAATGCGAAGTCAGGCGGCCGGAAAAGGTTTGGTGGTGTCGGCGGCGCCCGCTGCAGCGCGAGTGCTTCTGACAATCGGTGCCTTTGCTCTTTTGTTCATGTACCTCTTCTTATTCCGGCGGGAAATGTACAATTCCAACAACCGTCTGCTGGCTCTTCTCTTGGTTTTTGCGCTGCAGCTAATATTTGTTCAAATAGCAGTACATATCAATATGCCCAGCTATGCTTACCCGGTAGCCATGCTGCCCATAATTGTGACAGTACTGTTTGACACACAAATTGGAATCATCGCCACATTTGTATTGGCGATGCTGTTAGGAGTAATGCACCGTTTTGATTTTACGCTGGCGCTGATGACGGTCGTGCTGGGCGTTGTGGCGAGCTTGATTTCCAGCGAAACGCGCAAGCGTACTCATTTCTTCCGGATTCTAATATTGATAGCATTCACCACCATGTTTTTCATTGTTCTGGTGGAAGGCATGAAACTTACTCCGGACAAAGATTTCACCACTTTGCTGGGACTGGGCGCTCTGGCCGCAACACTGGCTTTAGTTTTCAGCATTTTCTTTATTCCGTTTTTTGAATCATTGTTCGGAATAACTACCGACCTGACTCTTTTAGAGTTGTCCGATCTGAATCATCCGCTCTTAAAACGACTGGCCCTGGAGGCTCCCGGTACTTATCATCATTCGATATCAGTGGGAAATCTGTGTGAGGCGGCCGCCAAAGCCATTGGTGCTAATCCGCTGTTGGCGCGCGTGGGCGCCTATTTTCACGATATCGGGAAAATCGAAATCCCTGATTACTTCGTGGAGAATCAGTTGAGCCTAAAATCTCGACACGAACAGTTGACACCAACCATGTCGGCTTTGATTCTGTCTTCTCATGTCAAGAGAGGAAGACAACTTGGAGAAAAAGAAGACATCCCCGACGATGTACTGAATTTCATTGAAGAACATCACGGCACCATGGTGCAGACTTATTTCTACAATAAGTCGGTAGAACAAGGCGGAGATCCCAAGGACGTAGATAAATTCCGTTACCCGGGTCCCAAGCCACAGGTACGCGAAACGGGTATATGCATGCTGGCGGATGCTGTCGAAGCGGCCAGTCGCACCCTTGAGGACCCCAAACCATCTCGAATAAATAATCTGATTCAAAGAATCATAAATGACAGATTTCAGTCGGGTGAATTAGATGAATGTCCATTGACATTGCGCGATTTGGCTAAAATAAAAGAGGCATTTTCGCAGGTGCTGATAGCGGCGTTCCACCATCGCATTGAATATCCCAAGAGGAAAGAAGCTACGGCAGAAGTTTCATGATTCGTTTGGACATTTTCAAACAAGTGACCGTACGAATCCCGCGGAGGCATATTGATGAATTATTTAAAAAGGTCATGGAAGAAGAATCTGATAGATGCGCGAAGGGAAACATAAATATCATTTTCACAACTGATATGCACATTAAACGGATAAATAAAGATTTTCGAGGCAAGAATAAGCCGACTGATGTGCTCTCCTTTAATATTGAGAAATCGTCGGTGAGAAATGCCGTGTTCGGAGAGATTTACATTTCAGCTGAAACCGCCAAACGACAGGCACTCGAATATGAGAATACAATTAATAACGAATTCCTTCGTTTGGTTTGCCACGGCTTGCTGCATGTGCTGGGCTATGACCATATCAAAATCAAAGATAGAACAAGAATGGAATCTCGCGAAAAGTATTTTTTGAACATGATCACGGCAAATTAAGAACATGGCAGCCCTGATTTACATATCATTTATTATTCTTTTCTTTATTACGGCTAACTGGGTGTCGCTCTATTCGCTGGCCCTATTTGTGAATCCGGATGAAATTGAATCCATGTATCCGCATTTAAATGAAGGGCAGCGGGTCTTTTTGAATAAGCTGGCCAATAATGCTCGGGCATTTATTCAAGTTGCAGCAGTTTACAAGGCTTTTGCATTAATTGCCATTACTGTTTTCTTCGTTCTTCTGGTGCAGTCCTTTTGGGACCAAATAGGATTTGCCACCTGGGCAGTTTGGCCTGTCGGCATATTCTCGATATGGCTTGGCTACGTTATGATCGTTGAATACCTGCCGCGTCGTGCCTCTCGGTTTGGAATCCATCCCAGAATGGCCGGCCGGCTGTGGTTGATACAGCTTATCAGCTTTTTTGTCTGGCCGGTTTTAACTACCTATCGCACGGCCATTAACAAAGGGAATATCTACGATCCCCTCTCCGAAAAAGAAAAAGAAGACATAGTCGAGCGGGCCATTGAGTCGCTGGCAGAGCAATCCGGAATTGGCGAGTCAATTGTAGAAGAAGAAGAAAAAGAGATGATCAGCCGGATTTTCCTGCTTGACAAAAAATCCGTAAAGGAAATCATGGTGCCGCGAATTGATATCAAAGGAATTGAGATATCGATGACCTTTACTGAAATACGAGACTTTATTATTCAGAACACCCATTCGCGCTTTCCCGTTTACCAGGACAAGATTGACAAAATCATCGGCATGCTTCACGTCAAGGATGTTTTCGACCAAATGCCGGAACCGGGGGAGGCTTTTGATATCACGCGGTATCTTCGCAAGCCGTATTTTGTTTCGGAAAACAAAGTCATTGGTGATTTACTGACGGAATTCAAGCTCGGTATGCATCATATTGCTATTGCTATGGATGAACACGGCGGAGTGGCCGGATTGGTAACATTGGAGAACATTGTAGAAGAGATCTTTGGCGACATCAGAAACGAAACAGAACCGGTAGAAACTGAATTTGCCAGCATGCCCGACGGCCGCTTTTTGGTGAATGCTTCAATGCGTGTCGAAAAACTCCAGGATTATCTGCATACCGAGTATGAACAGGAAGATTATGAAACGGTTGGCGGCTTAATCTACCATTTAATCGGGTCGGTGCCGAAGCCGGGCCAGAAGGTGAAGTGGCATGACCTGGAATTTGAAATTGAAAAGGTCGAAGGCCGAAGGATTAAGTTTGTCAGAGTGGCCACAACCGGGCAGGCGACGCCAGTATGAACCAAAGATTCACGGCATTTATCGCCGTTGGCCGCAATTATTTTACACTGTGAGACTTTTGTTTTTGCAGAACACTGACGCTTCGGAACTGCATGATAATCTGTTTTAAATCCGGGTTTTCCCGGTAAACTGCCAGAGCGTTTTCGTACAAATCATTTAGTTGGTACTCCATGGCGCCGCAATTAATCATAATAAACGGGACCGAATTTTTCCGGCAATGATCAATCATCTGGTATAATTCGACTTTGGCGGCGAAATGGGCATCGGCCACGGCCACATTGGTGCCCTTTTTGACAGCCTTCTTAAGCGCTTCATTGGAATCAACTGCAATCATGTCACAACCCAAGTCTGACGCCTGTTTTTGATACTTTGCGGAAACAGCATTATCCAGTGATAGCAGAACCAAGTGCTCGCATTCAGATACCAGGTTTTCCTGAAGGCCTGCCGATTGTTCTGCATCATTTTCGTCATCGGGAATAGGGAGAGAAAGGATAAAAGTTGAACCTTTACATATCTCTGATTCGACCGTCAAATCTCCGCCATGCTCGCGAGCTATATTGCGAGAAACTGATAGGCCCATGCCGGTTCCCACGACTTTGTCTTTTCCCCAGACGCCTTTAGTGGAATAAAACGGATTGAATACTTTCGAAAGGTTTTCTTGGGCAATACCAACTCCATTGTCAGACACCCGAATTCTTGCCCAGTTTCCTTCTCGTGTCAGTGAAATTTTAATGTTACCGTTACCGTGTCTTTCAATGGCGTCTCTGGCATTAATCAAAAGATTGAGCAGCACTTGCTGGATTCTGCCGGAAGATAGCCTAATCATCGACACGTTTTCATAGTGAGTTTCTACCTGAATATTTGAGTTCTTTAATTCTTTGGAGAATAATTCCAGAGTTTTTTCAATTGAGCTTTTTAAGTCCTGTTTGGTCAAAACGTGCGATTTTACTTTGGAATAGGTGAGAAGTGACATGGCCACTTCGTTGGCTCTTTCGCCTATTTCCACAATATGCTCCAGAGTGTCTTTGACTACTTCATCGGCATTTTCAGAATCCAGAGATGATTGGGCATAGGAGGCGTAACCTATTATTCCGCCCAAGAAGTTTTTAAACTCATGTGCGACGCCTGCTGCTAAAAGACCGATGGCTGACATCTTGTCGGCTTCAACGAGTTTCTGATTTGTCTGAAGTTCGGAGGTAATATCAGTGCCGACAAAAATGACGTTTGTAACCTTTCCCTGGTCATCAAATAAAGGACTTACGTTTAGTTGTTCCCAGTACCATTCGCCGTTCTTTTTCAGGCATTGGACCTTGTCAGTCCAGCTTTCGCCGGCATTTATTTTTTTCAAGATAGTGCGATAGTATTCTTCGTTGTCAGCAACGACCTTGATGCTGCACAATTCTTTACCATAGACTTCCTTGAAGCCATAGCCGGTGCCTTTTATGAACGCCGGATTGACATATTCCACGATGCGATGGGTGTCTGTGATGCAGATCATACTGGAGGCTTGGCTCACGGCACCCGAGAGTTTTCTCAATTTATTCTGGTATTCGGTTTGTTCCGAAATGTCAATTATGAATCCTTCCAGTGCCAGAAGGTTGCCCTTATCGTCATAGACGCCGCCGCCCTGTTCCCATACCCATTTCAGCTGATTATCTTTGGTTTGAATTCGATACACAACACGGGAGGTGGTTCGCAAATCAAGGGCCTTTTGGGATTCCTGCCAAACACGTTCCCGGTCTTCCGGATGAATCAAGGAATTATAGGAAAGTACTTTGTTGTCAATTAAATCGCTTTGCTGGTATCCGGTGAGCTTGATACAGCCTTCACTGACAAATTTCATTGTCCACAGGCGGTCGTTCAGGCAGCGATAGGCCATGCCTGGGAGGTTTTTCATCAGAGTTTCCAACGCGCGCTGACTTTCCTGAAGTGCTTCCTGGGCACGTTTTCTCTCAATGGCATAGTTGATGGAGCGCTGCAGTGAATGAGAATCAACCAGCCCTTTTACAAGGTAATCCTGCGCACCCGAACGCACCGCCCTGGTAGCCAACGTACTGTCCGCAAACCCGGTCAGAATGATTATAGGGATTCGGGGGAATCTTTTATAGATCTTTTCAAAAGTCTGCAAACCATTACTGTCGGGCAAACCCAGGTCCAAAAGTACTGCCTCAAATTTAGATTCCTCCAGACTCTGAATGGCAGGAGCCAACCGCTCGACCCATTGAAGATCGATCTCGCCTGGACTGGCGACATTGATATACTCTTTTATGAGAACCGCATCGGCCGGATTGTCTTCAACTAAAAGTATCTTAATTGGTCTTTTGTCCATTAGAATTTTCCATTCGAAGGTGGCAGACTGACAATTGTCAGCCAGAACTGCTCTATAGTTTTGACAACATCAAGAAACTGTTTCAAGTCGATGGGTTTGGTAATAAAGCAGTTGGCGTTTAAATTGTAACTTTTGACAACATCTTCTTCTGCTTTGGAAGTAGTTAGAACTACCACTGGAATTCTCTTTAATTCGGGATCGGATTTTATGGACTGAAGAACTTCCAGCCCGCTTTTCTTCGGCAAATTCAAATCGAGAAGAATCAATTCCGGAGTGGGGGAATCCGAATACCTCCCCCTATTAGTCAGAAAATTCAATGCTTCAACTCCGTCGGTAACGACGCTTAGGTTGTTAATAACCTTGCCATCTTTAAGAGCTTCTCGCGCCAGCCGGATATCGGCCGGGTTATCTTCAACCAACAGAATTTCTATTGGTTTGCTTAATACTGCTGTATTCATCTTGTTTCCTCATCTTGTCGGGTATTGTGAAATTAAAAGTTGAGCCTTTTTCCGGGGCGGAATCGACCCAGATTTTGCCCCCGTGTCTTTCAATGATTTTTTTGCATAATGATAAGCCAATGCCGGTACCTGGATATTCCTCACGGGTGTGCAATCTTTGGAAGATTATGAAAACTTTTTCCGAGAATTCCGGATCAAAGCCGATGCCGTTATCTTTAACCGAAAACAACCAGTCGTCATTTTGCTCATTTACTCCAATGTGAATGACCGGCGCATTTTTTCCTTTAAACTTGATGGCGTTGCCGATCAGGTTTTGAAAAACCTGCGAAAGCTGTACTTTGTCCGCCTTTATCATGGGCATGGGATCGTGAGTGATCCTGGCCTCACTGGCTTCAATCGATGCTTTGAGATTTGACAACACTTCGCCTAAAACCAATTCGCAGTCAGTAGGCACGAATTGACCACCTTTGGTCTCAACTCTTGAAAATACTAACAGGTCGTTTATCAACTGTCGCATTCTGGATACACCGTCGACGGCAAATTGAATGAATTCGTCGGCCTGGCCATCCAGCTTCCCTTGGTAGCGTTGGGCCAAAAGTTGCACAAAGCTTCCGACTGTTCTTAGCGGCTCCTGTAAATCATGTGAAGCCACATAGGCGAATTGCTCCAGTTCCTTGTTAGAGCGCACCAGTTTCTTGGCTTGGAGATCAAGTTCTTCCTTGGCAGCTTCAGCCGCTTTCTTGGCTTCATTGGCATCTTCCATCATGTTTAAGGCCGCTAATCGTGACTCTTCAAGCTCCACGGTTCTCTCACTGACTTTTTCTTCAAGGGAAACTGCCAGATCTTTCAGTTTTGATTCGGCCCGAAACTTTTCACCAATTTCATTTTGAAGCTCGGTATTGGTCAAAGTGATTTTGCCGGAACTTAAAACCACATTTTCAAGCAGCTGATGCACATTTATCAGTAGCCCGGTGAGCACAAAAGCATAACCGGTGATTTTAAGCAGGTGCGCCGTCACATGCATGTCGTCGTAAAAGTGGTAAGACGAGGACATAAATAGTACTTGGCAGATGAAGTTGACCAGCATTGAGAATGTCAGCCAGAATTCAAATGAATTCGTTTGCCAAGTCTTGGCGCGGAAGAATCCGGTAAACGCAACAAGAAAAAGGGCGCCGCTGATCAATTCTTGCGGCCTGCCAATCGGAAGCTGCGGATAATAGGGCGGCGGCAGGGGGACTAAGGTAAAAAAGGCCAGGACGAAAAAGGTGACAATTCCCAATGAGATAAAGACAGATTTTTCACTGGCTTTATTAAAAAGAGATTTTCTTGAATTGTCACTTCCTACCCTCCAGGTCGCCAGCATCAGCAAGGCCAAAAAGATGCGTGAGGATTGCCAGGTCCAGGCCTGAAGGGAGCCGGGCAGAGAGGGAAATATTTCAATAATCCAGGAGCTTGTGACCAGCGTATGAAAGGCATCCAGGAATGCTGTGCCCAGAAATCCGGCTCCTATGAACAAGAACTTTTTATCCTGCATGGCGTAGTAGCGGATTAACGCTTTAATACCTACCAACAGTGCCAAAAGCGTTGCCACGGTTTCCATAAGTGTGTGGAAATTCTCTGTGCTATTCCACTCATGACTTTGCAGCCACAAAAAGATGAGAAACAAAGCGATTGCAGTCAGAACCATTGATGTGGCTTTTTTACCCATGATATTTTATCTCAATCTTTGCCGTTGAACTCTGGTCATTGACAAATGCCAGTTTGTACGGTTCGGGCTTACCCATCTCTTTGGAGAGCGCGTTGATTTTGGACTTTAATTCAATCATTCTTTTTTCCCGGCCCACGGCTAAGCGGTTAAAGCGTTCCAGGTCGGAGTTTTTCCGTTCCATTTCCTCGGCCCGGTGGGTGAGTTCTTCTTCTAATTGTTTTAGATTGGATATATCGGTCAGTGTGCCAACCATTCTGGTAGTTTCACCGTTGTCGTCTTTAATGCCAATCCCGCGACAAATGGCCCAGTGAATCGCACCTTCTTTATGTCTGAATCTTAATTGATAGCTGTATGGAACGCCTTTTTCCAGATGGTCCTTTAGAGCTTTCTCTGCCACCGGTAAATCCATGGGGAGAATAATTTGTCTCCAGGCTGCGCGGCTTTCGCCAATCTCGTCCTCTTTATAACCCAACAGGTCTTTGAACTGTGGGGTCATTAAGACATGATCGGTTTTGAGATTCCAGTCAAAGGCGCCGTCGGTACACTTGTTTAACCACTGTCGAGTAAATTCATCCCGTTCAAGCAGTTCTTTTGTGCGCGCTTGGATTTTGCGCTCAAGCGACTCATTGATTCGTGATAGTTCTACGGTTCGCGATCGTGCGGTCAGCCCGAAATGCACCATAAGCGCCGTCAGAACGGCCAGGGCGAGTCCGGCCGTCATAACCACTTCGGGCAATGAGGATTTAACGTCCTTGATCAGTTGTTCGGTGGGCCAGGTTTGTACTTTGAAATGGGCGCCGTAAATATCGGTTTCGGCTGAATTTGTCAGACCGGATAGTAAATCTTTTTTGGGTTTGCTGCACAGAACAACCTGATCTTCTCCGGCCAGTATGGATATGGCGTAACTGATACTACTGTGATCCAGGGCTGTAAACGTCAAAAATCTATCGACATCGATATCAGCCAATAAAAACCCGGCCAGCCGATTATTCAAAAAGTAAGGAACGGAGATATACAACACGCAGCCCTTGACCGGTTCGGAGTCGACCAACGAAAAAATTTGGGCGCTTTTTCTGGCGGGAATGTCAGGGCGAGCCAGATAGCCCTGAATCAGAGCTAATCGACTGTTAGAAAGTTCGCTGCCGATTTCAGAGATTACAGTATCTGTTACCCTCAATAATGAGTCGAGCAGATTGATTGAACAATATTCCAGAACTGTATTAAAAAGAAGGGGTGCGTCTCTTTCCCACTCATTTTGTGTCGACAAAATACCTTCTTCGAGTCGTGCCGTCTGGCGTTCCAGCGGTCTGACCCGGTAATCGGCTTTCTCCTCCAGTAGCTCGGCGATATGTTGGGTTTGTGAGGCGATGGCTTTTCGGACGTTTTGTGATTCCTGCGTCTCCAAGGCCTGCCACAAAATGAATGTCATAGTGGCCAGTGCCACACCGATTGGTACAGAAATCCATCTGGGTATGGCCCTGACTCCGCTTTTTTGCCCGACAGTATAAAAGCCAAACAGGCCAATTGCACAAAGAACAAAACCCACCGCCGTATGAAGCGCCATCCTGGTGACCTGGCCCCAGCCGGACAATACATCGAATTTCAAAGCATAGGCAATCAGAACGGAAATTCCGAGAGTACCGATTAATGAAATCAACACGCTGACGACCGGCACTCGAAACTTCCCTCCAATAGTGTTAGTGAGTAAAAGAATGGACGCTCCGACCAGGATAAATGCCACAGCGGTGTTGGCCGCCATTCTTCCGGGTAACAGAGATTCAACTGTTAAATATGGGTCGATGAACAGATTGTCTATCCCGATATTAATTACAAAAGCGTATTGTATGGTTGACAGCATTCCCAGGATAGTTACAAAAGTCCCGCAGATATTGGAGAAGACCGTTCGCCTGAAACCAAAGGCGAGAAGAGCAGTGCCGCAGAAAAATAACCCTAAGGCCGTATTAAACATCATCGGTACAAATGTCGGATGCAACCTCACGATAAGTTCGAAATGAAACACCCAGCCGATGATTACCAACAGGCCTATAAGAGCGGTCAAGGCCCCACTGACCAGCCCGATCAACTGACTTCCGGTTATTTTGACTTGTTTATTTTCCATGGCCAAAGAGCCCCCAAGACCCTTTCATACAAAGGGCTTAATAAGCTTCTATTTGCGCTCGTCTCAATTGATGCAAATTCTCTATAAAACCAAAGTTAGTAAGGGTTCTTGTTCCTTAAGTGGATTATCGGAGTGATAGTTAGAAAAGTTTACGAAGGGAATGCCCAAACTGCCCCGGCAATGATGAAATGGCGATTAAACTGGAATACTGTTTGAATTAAGCTCTTTTAGCAGGGAAATCAACTGCCGCAAACCAGCTCATATCGAATTCGGGAAAAAGCTCATCCCTTGATTCACAAGCCTTTAAGAACCCCTGTTCTTCCGGTGTCAGTTTTTGCCCTTGTAGTTTTTTATCGGCAAGTTCGGCCAACTTTTTGAAATCGGCATAGTGGTTAGATATTCGAAGTTCGGCATAATCTTTGGCAGCAAAAGTAGAAATCAGGAATTGCCAATCCGAGGCGGACATCAAAAGCAATTCTTTTCCCATTTGTTCCAGAAGATGCTTAAGTTCTTCGTCTCGTTTGTCCTTGTTGTTCTGCCAGAATAAGGCGAGTTCATGCATTTTATATTCTGATTCATAGATTTGTTTCCAGGTCCACGAATTTTGGTCATTTAGCCAAATGTAGTGGTGGTTACCCTCGCCCCAGCTGCCTTCGGGAATTGATACCACTCGAGTGGGATTTATTTTCCTAAGATAATCCGAAAGAAAAGTGGTCTCGATTTCCGGATTTTTTGCCAGATTTGTCAGCACCTGCTTTAGAAAAAGAGGCCCTTCAAACCACCAGTGACCGAAAAGTTCGGCATCGTAAGGGGAGACAAGAATTCCTGCTTTCCCGCTCTGTTTATGATAATCGCTAAGCAGGTCATTTACTTTTGCAGAAAAATGTCCGGCGTTCTCCGGAATTCGCCGTAAGGCCGACTCTCGATTGTATTCGACTTTGTCCGCCAAATCAGTTTTGGCCGATGTGACAGCCCAATAGCGCAGCCCGCTCGGGAAACGTTTCTTGTGAAAGTCTAAATAGTTGCCGTCGCCGGGATAGCCGTGTTCGCCCGACCAGACCAGAACGCCCGTGTCCGGGTCTCGGGTAAAAATGGCAACTGGTTTTTTTCCATCAGGTTCTGATGCCACTAAATATACTTCGCGCGGAGTCTTATCAACTTCTTCAGGTCGCTCTTTGGCGCTTTTCTCGTATTGGTTGAAAAGTTGCTGCAATGCCTCAAATCTGTCCAGATAGGCGCCGATTGATTTACCCCCTTTGAGAAGCGCCGAATCGATAATGAAAAATTCGATTCCATTCTCACTTAAGAACTCATCAACCCCTTTACGCAAATACGGCTTTTGACTTCCATTGACTGGCACCGGCGGCGCCCATTCATAGCGGGGACGATAGGCGCATTCAGGCAGCCAGATTCCTTTCGGCTTTCGGCCAAAATGTTTTTCGTAGTTTTTAACGGCCAATTTGGTTTGAGCCTGCAAAGATTCATCAAGCGATAGCAGCGGATAATAGCCATGAGTGGCGCCACAGGTCATTATCTCGATGATATTCTCTTTTTGGAGATGTCTGAAAGTCCCGATAATATCCTGACCAATATCATTAAAATGCTCAAGCTGGGAGTTGTACCATTCATTCCAAAAGCGGGCATTAGCCAGCATACTTTTTTGGTCCATACGGCTGAATTCTCTAATGTCGTTTTCGGCGGCCTCAATTTTTTGCCGGAGATAGTTTAGGAATTCCTTTTTAAAGCTGTCATCTATAAGCTGTTCGCACAAGACCGGGGAAATATCGAATGTCAGCCGGGGGCGAACACCCTCCGAGACCAACTCATTGAGCACTTTTATTATGGGGAGATAGGTTTCCGCAGCGGCTTCGCACAGCCAGTCGGTGCCGTGCGGCCAGCGGCCATGTGAGAGGACATAAGGGAGATGGGCATGCAATACAAAAGCGAAGTAGCCTTTGGTCAATTCCGGCCATCCTCGCTATCTGTGGTCGATTCAAAGCCGATGTTTCTTGAGGACTGATTGGGCAGACCGTGAATTTTAATTTCCCCAAACTGTTTTTCGAACTTTTTGATATTGTCCTCGAGCGCCTTCCAAAGGAGCTTGGCGTGCATGGGGGTCATAATTATTCGCGACAATACCTTGGTTTTAGGCATACGGGGCATGACCCGGGCAAAATCAATGACAATTTCCGTGGGGGAATGGACAATCATGGCCAAATTGGCGTAAATTCCCTCGGCTTCTTTGTCGCCTAATTCTACACTAATTTGTTGCGGTCGAGGCTGTTCCATATTTAATTATCCTTTCACTCAAACTCGTTCTTAGGTTGTCTATGGCACATCACGATACTATTTTCAGAGTTTTAGTCAACCTAATTCGATTTTTATGAGTATATTTGTAGGATTAAAGGTGAGTTAATTGACCATACAGCGACTTTCAGAAATCACAGATAATTTCGGGCAGGCCCGGGTATTAATACTGGGCGACATAATGCTTGATGAGTACATGTACGGTTCGGTTGAGCGGATTTCACCCGAAGCGCCGGTTCCGGTGGTGGATGTTTCTTCAAGCAAGATACTATTGGGCGGCGCTGCCAACGTGGCGGCCAATATATGCAGTCTCGGCGGTGAAGCACTTTTAATCGGGACGGTCGGCGAAGATGAGGCTGCAGTAAAGATTTCCCAACTGCTCAAGTCCAAAAACATATCGGATGAATTACTAGTTACCGATTTGACCCGCCGCTCAACTATCAAAACCAGAATTATTGCACACAGCCAGCAAATCGTGCGAGCCGACAGAGAAGACCGGCACGAGGTCAATGCGGAAGTAGAAAAGCAGATTCTCAAAAGATTTCTTTCGGTGGCCGACGATATTCAGGCGGTAATTATCTCGGACTATGGTAAAGGCGTAATAACTCTTTCACTTTTGGAAAAACTTATGACGATTTGCCTGGAGCGGGACATTTATGTCGCTGTTGACCCCAAGGAAACTCATTTCAATAACTACAAAAGGGTATCCATAATCACTCCGAATCATCACGAAGCCGGATTTGCTTACGGCCGGAGAATTCAAAACGAAGAAGATTTGCTCGAAGTCGGCAACGGGTTAATGAACCGTTTGCAGACCAAATCAATTCTCATAACGCGCGGTCCCGATGGCATGTCGCTTTTCACGGCTGATTCCGCACCCAGACATATTCCTACATTCGCACGCAAAGTTTATGATGTGACCGGCGCCGGTGATACGGTGATTGCGTCATTCGTGGTAGCGACTTGCGCCGGAGCCGATCCCATTGAAGCTGCTGTTATTTCCAACACCGGCGCGGGAATCACAGTCGGTGAAATTGGTACAGCGACAGTTACGGTCGAGCAGCTTCGCACCGAATTGGAACGCAATATCAAAAACGGCAATGTCGTAGCAGTGGCGGCCAGAGCCGGCAGATAATAAGTATCAAACACTTATTTCAATCGTGAAGACACCCGGTCCTGTTTCGCCAAAGCAACTCGCCCAGCAACTTCGAAAACTAAGAACTCAAAAAAAGAAAATAGTTTTCACGAACGGCGTCTTTGACATCTTGCACAGGGGACACGTTGATTATCTGAATAAAGCCAAATCTTGGGGTGACGTCCTGGTAGTAGGTATGAACAATGACAGCTCCGTCAAAAGAATCAAAGGACCCAAACGGCCCATTCAGAATCAAAGCGACCGTGCGGCTATAGTGGCTTCGCTAAAATCAGTTGATTTCGTTGTGTACTTTTCCGAAAGTACTCCTGATGAGTTAATCAGATTTGTTCAACCGGATGTCTTAGTTAAAGGAGCCGATTATAAGTTGAATGAAATAGTTGGCGCTGATTTTGTAAAATCCTATGGCGGAGTTGTGAAGAGAATCAAGCTTACCAGCGGTCGCTCCACGAGCAAGATTTTGAAGAGGATGAGCTGATTCATCTGGCTGACTTTTGTTGATTTTCCGTATTTATTTGGTCATATTTATTTCCAGAATATGTTCAAATTAGACAAAACACTGCAACCGGAATCGGAAAACTGGGAATACGATTTCGAGTTCTGGCCGAAACAGGCTGAAGAGTTATTGAATCGGGGAGAACTATCCCATGTCATCGAGTTGTGTGAAAAAAATCTTCCGGCTGACCCCGGCATTTTGTCCGCAAGAATCATTTATTCGAGAGCTTTGTGCGGGCTGAATCGTCTTGACGAAGCCGTCGAGCAGTTGTATCAAATTCTCTCCATTGACCCCGACAACATGGCCGCATTAAAACTTCTCGGAGATACACAATATAGGAACAATGACACGGTTTCTGCGATGGCCAGCTATGGACGTGTGCTTGAAATCGATCCTGATTGCAGGGGACTTAAATGCGCTTTCGCACCCAAGGAATTGGAAACTCCTCAAAAACTTGTTCTGCAGCGAAGCCCCGAAACGCCGGTAACTGCTAAGACAGATTTGGTAGAAAGGCTATTTCGAACTGAAACGGTGGGAGATATATATCTAAAACAGGGGCAGCTGCAGGAGGCGCTAGAAATTTTCCGAGAACTTGCCAGTGAAACTCAAAATGACCGCTTGAATGAAAAGCTGGCCAATGCGAAAAGATTGGCGGCCTTAAAGGAAAAACGCGATGTCGAACAATAGAATTAATGCCTTAAGAAAAAAAATGAGGGGAGAGAATTTGGATGGACTAATTGTCAACCATCTCGATTACATCCGTTACCTCACCGGCTTCACCGGCACCGCCGGACTATTAATAATCATGAATGACGCAGTTCACTTTTTCACAGATTCCCGCTACACCATTCAAGCCAGGAAGCAGGTAATCGGCGCCAAAGTAGAAACGGTGCCATCAGAGCCTATATCATCGTTGAACGGATACAAATGGCTTCATAAGAAAAACTTGCGGCTGGGCATTGACGGTCAGCATTTGACCGTAGCTCAACAAGCCAGACTTAAGGAAAAAATTCCGGAAGTGTTATTCACTCCCAGTGAAGCATTGTTGGAAAAATTAGGTTGGGTCAAAGATAACTTCGAAATTGCCAGCATCAAAAAAGCTGTAGGAATTGCTGACATTGCCTTTGGGCGCATCCTGCAGTTGGTTAAACCTGGGGTCAAAGAGAGAGAGCTGGCGGCGGAGCTAGAGTATCAAATGGCCATGCTGGGCTCGGAAAAGCCGGCTTTTGAAAGCATTGTGGCATCGGGGTACCGTTCGGCACTTCCTCACGGGATAGCTTCTCAAAAGAAACTGAAAAAGGGAGACTTCGTAACTTTTGATTTTGGGGCGACAGTCAATGGTTATGTTTCTGACATTACTCGAACTGTTGTTGTAGGAAAGGCAAGTCTAAGGCAGAGAAAGGTTTACGACATAGTTTTGAAGGCTCAAAAAGCCGGCATTAATGCCGTAAAAGCCGGACGTGACTGTAAAAAAGTGGATGATGCCTGCCGAAATGTTATAAAAAGTGCCGGATTTGGTAAGAACTTCGGACACGGCACCGGGCACGGAATTGGGTTTTACATTCATGTAGGCCCCCGAATTTCACCTCGCTCGAATGACAAACTTGCTGTCAATCATATAGTTACCATAGAACCGGGAATATACATTCCGGGCTGGGGCGGAGTTAGAATTGAAGATGACGTTTTGGTTACCAGAGCAGGTGGTACGGTCTTGAACAGGGCGCCAAAAAATCTGTTGGAACTGTAATTTGAATCTTGTATTCTTTTGACGATCCTCTGTTAAATATGGCTGGGGTAGAATACGTCCGCCCTCGTATAAGAGGGGCGGAGGTACTGATTATTAAGTGTTTATCGTGAGAGAAGCATACATAAGAAAGTTAATTCGACTTGTGGAAGAGTCGAAGATAGAATCGCTGGAAATATCTACCTGGGGACGGAAAATCAAAATTACCCAGGTCAACAAGGGTTCTTCCAATGGTTCCAGCAGCAAACCGGCAATTCTTGATGATGTCGTAATTCACAATCCGGCTACATCGCCGGGTCAGGTGATAACGGCAGCTCCCGCACCGGCAACCCCTCAGCCGGCGCCCGCAGCTGCCGCCGATATCGGTAAAACTGTGGCCATCAAGTCCCCTATGGTCGGAACTTTTTATTCCGCACCTTCCCCTGACGCCGCACCATACGTATCGGTCAATCAAAAGATTACAACCGGCCAGGTTGTCTGTATTGTTGAAGCGATGAAACTAATGAATGAGATTGAATCCGAATACAGCGGTCGGGTCGTCAAGATTTTGGCCGAGAATGCCAAGCCGGTGGAATTTGGCCAGGACCTGTTTCTCATAGAGCCGGATTAAGTCATCTCTTTTCCGGTAATACTCTCCTTTTTTCTGCCGATAAAGTCGCTAACGAATTCATTTCATTAGGGAGCGTCAATGACATTAAAACAGATGCTGGTTGAAATGCTCAACCGCAAAGCATCGGATTTACATATCCGTGTCGGCATCAGACCGCACCTTCGTGTAAACGGCATGTTGGAACAGATTAACACTGAACCCATAGCCGTTGAAGTTATGGAAAAAGTCGTGGCGCAAATCCTTAATGAAAAGCAGCAGGAGCGATTTTACCGCAAGAATGAAATGGATTTGGCGCTGTCGGTGGCCAAGCTGGGGCGATTTCGTATAAATCTGTTTCGGCAGCGTGGCACCACCGGTATCGCTATTCGTTCGGTTAATACCAGCGTGCCTTCATTCGAAGAATTGCATCTGCCGGCCAGTGTTAAAAAGCTGACTGAAGAGCAACGGGGATTGGTCATTGTAACCGGAACCACCGGCTCTGGTAAATCAACTACATTGGCTGCCATTATTGAGCACATGAATTCAAATCGAGGCGATAATATTATTACTATCGAAGATCCTATCGAGTATATCTATCGCGATAAAAAATCCATCATTGCCCAACGTGAGGTGGGGGGAGACACTGAAACGTTTGCCACATCTTTGCGGCATGCTTTCCGTCAGGACCCGGATACGATTCTAATCGGAGAGGTGCGCGATCTGGAGACCATTTCAATTGCGTTGACGGCGGCCGACACCGGTCATTTGGTACTGACCACGCTGCATACTCTGAACGTGGTAGAAACTATCACACGTATTATTTCATTCTTTCCGCCGCACCAGCATCAGCAGATTCGCCTGCTGTTGGCGGGCACACTTAGGGCTATCGTCTGCCAGAGACTGCTTAGCCGTTGTGATTCGCCGGGACGAGTACCGGCAATCGAAGTCATGATTACGTCGGGGGCCATCAAAGAATGCATCATCAACTCTGAAAAGACCATCAACATACCCGACCTAATTGAGCAGGGGGGCGTTCAGTACGGCATGCAGACTTTTGACCAATCCATCATGAAACTGTACAAACAAGGGTTGATTTCTTTCGAAGAAGCCATGCAGCATGCCTCTAACCCGGACGACTTCGACCTGCGCCTCAAAGGGATTACCGGTTCCGCCGACCGCTGGAAAGAAGAAGAAGGCAAAACCGACACCGAAAGAGCCAGTAGTTCCGGCAAACTGGATTTGTCCAAGTTCTAATCCGTTCTTGACCTCCGTCATTTTCTTTATATCTTTCAATTCATAACTGGACAATCAACGCGGCAGGAATCATTGTCGTTGGTTGCGCCAATGCAGCACTTGAAAGTCTGCTTCCAGTTTGATTTTGATACGACGCGGAGAAGGTCCGTTGTACTTACTTGAAACTATTTTAAATCAAGTCTTATAAATCGATTCCCAGGGAGGTACGTATGAAGCGTTTTATTCTAACAATCACTTTGACAGTGATGTTGGCGGCAGGAATGACATTTGCTATTGGCATTCCCAAGCAGATGAGTTACCAGGGGATTCTCTCAAGTCCGAGTGGCACTCCATTGGAAGATTCAACGGTAAGTGTTGAGTTTAGAATTTACAATGCTCCGGCCGGTGGCAACAGTGTCTGGGCTGAAACACTAAGTGTAACCACCGACAACCAAGGTCGATTCAATGTCACCCTGGGACTAATTAATCCGATTGAAGACACGGTATTCAGACAGCCCGAGAGGTATTTGAGCCTAAACGTCGAATCCGACGGAGAATTACCGAGGACCAAACTAGTATCAATGGGTTATTCCAATCGGGTCAGTACTGTGGATGGAGCAAAAGGCGGTTCTGTCACAGGCGAAATAGTTGTAGTTGGTTCTGGACCTGATGATGTCTTGGTATTAGGTGTTAGCGACCCCAATGTAGCTTTGGAACTCCGTTCAGGTACAGCTGGTGGTAATCCCTTCATAGACTTTGTAAATGACGCCGCAGAAGATAATGACGCCCGAATTCAGTTGAATGGGGAGAATGGTCTGGTGATTTCGGTAGACTCGTCCTTAACAATACCCACCGGAAAAGTTGGTATCGGGACATCCACACCCGGTTCGTTTCCGAGTATCGAGTTTGCCCGCTTGGAAATAGCTGATGAGGATGGGCTCAATAGCGATTTCACTTTACGTGTTGCGGGGACAAGTGGTTCTGCGGGTCAGAATTTCGCCAAATCGAGGGGCACGTTGTCATCTCCGACAATTGTCCAGGATGGTAATCTTCTCGGGAATATTCTATTCATGGGTTATGATGGATCAAATTTTGAAACTGCCGCATGGATCAGATCCTCCGTCAACGGTACGCCCGGTACAGGTGACATGCCCGGTCGCCTCCAGTTCTTGACTACAGCAGACGGATCCGCAACACCATCAGTCCGGATGTCTATCAACAATGCCGGCAATGTTGGGATCGGGACGGCCAGTCCTGCCTACAAACTCGAGGTCTCCGGCCCGGTGATGATGGAAGATGCATCTACACCTTCGGCATCTGCCGGTCACTCTGGTGTCTATTCCAGCGGCGGAGAATTGTTTGCTTTAGATGATGCAGGCAACAGCACGCAGTTATCCCCTCATGACACAACCACCGGTGAGTGGATTTTTTATTCAAAGAATATCAAAACTGGTCGAGTTGTGAAAGTGGATATGGAGCGACTCGTCCGCAAGGTTGAGGAACTTACCGGCGAAACTTTCCTTATGGAAAGCTGGGAGAAATAATAGGACCTAACCCATTCGACTACGCTCAGG
>Ga0184627_10000006_pt1 | contig 149632 bp, 94 predicted proteins | sample PLM3_127_b1_FD_133150 | JGI IMG/M metagenome (GOLD analysis project Ga0184627, IMG submission 133150) | Groundwater sediment microbial communities from an aquifer in East River, Colorado, USA - PLM3_127_b1 | ecosystem: Environmental > Terrestrial > Soil > Riparian zone | place: USA: East... | reverse complement strand
CATTTGATGCGCCGGTAACGGCAACCAGCTTTATTCGCCGTCCTAGTTCTCGAAGTTTATGTTCAAAATCTTCTTTGATAATACGGCCTTCAGAATCAACTGCAATATGCTGAACATCGCCGACCCTTCTCCAAGGGAGCTCATTGGAGTGGTGCTCCATAAGTGAGGTAAGAATGATATCTCCTTTTTGAATGGGCAGGCGATGGGAAAGTTTATTGATAGCCTCGGTGGAGTTCTTGGTAAAGATAACCACCTGCTTATCCAAATCGGCGTGGACGAACTCGGCTACCCGGTCTCGGGCTTGCTCAAACGCCCAGCTGGAAAGCTGCGACTTATACCCTGTTCCCCGGTGGACGTTGGAATACCATTTTAGAAACGACATAACTGCATCGGCTATGGGCTGGAATGTCGGAGTCGAGGCGGCGTTATCGAAATTGATATATCTCCTAGGACCGCCGATAGTGGGCACTAGCGTATTTGCCCCTACCAGCATTTGCGGCAGGTCTTCAATGGAAATAGATGCGATTTGCGGTTCTTTGAGAGTTATGGCCATAGTTATAATCTCTTATACAAAAATACGAAGTAAACGGGATTTGGGAAAGCTTAAAAGAGGGTTCAAAAGTCGCCCTTCGACAAATTTTGTAGGGCCGAACCACCCTGATTCCTATCGGTGGGTTTTGCCCTACAGGAGTTGTAATCTACGATTGTCCCCTTGACAGATGAACTTTCGATGTTATAATACGTTTTACTAAAAAAGTTGTAACGAGCCCAGGAAAAATGGCAAATCAACCTCTCAAAACAGTCAAATCTAAAGTAGTCGATATTTCTCCGGTCAATATCGTTGACAAAAATGTCTCTCAATTGAGAAACGACTTGATGTCCATTATCAATCGGATTACCACCCGCGGCTGGTGCCCGGCGACAGCGGGGAATTTCAGCGTCCTTTTGGATTCTGACCCGATACGGATGCTCATTACACCGACAGGTGTTGACAAAAACCTGATTTTAGCGGGAGATCTTCTTGAAGTCAATGAAAATGTGGAAGTTATTACAGGAAATGGTAAACCAACTGCGGAGGGATTAATTCATGCCGCAGTTTATCAAACCAGAGATGCCAATAGCGTCTTGCATGTGCACACTGTTTCAAACACGGTCTTATCCGAGAAACATTTGAAACGCGGCTATATCGAAATTTCCGGTTATGAAATCCTGAAAGCATTCACCGGTGTAACCACTCATGAACATATGGAGCGCATCCCCATATTTGAAAACTCGCAAGACATGAGGCAACTTTCGAAAGTAATTCGAAAAGAGCTTAAACGCGACCCAAAAATAAAGGCAGTATTACTCGCGGGACACGGCATTTACACCTGGGGTGAATCACCTCAAACAGCCTACCAGCATCTGGAGGCGTTTGAGTTTTTATTTGAAGTCCTGTCCCGCAAAGGGTAAGTATTCTTAGGAGGAATAAACTATGGCAAGAGTTCGCATATCAGAAATAAATAAAGAAATTGAAGCCGGCACTGAAGTCAAAGCGTATCTGGCGTCGATCGGAATCGGCTATGAACGCTGGGACACCAGTCACGATTTGTCGGATACCGTCCCCGCTGAAAAGATTCTGAATTCGTATGCCGACGAGATCGAACAATTGAAAGCCTCCGGCGGCTTTGTCACAGCCGATGTTATCGATATCAAACCGGAAACTCCCAACCTTCAGGTAATGCTCGACAAATTCAACAAAGAGCATTGGCACAATGAAGATGAAGTTCGGTTCATTATTGAAGGACACGGCATATTTCACATCAATCCAAAAACCAGTCCCGTAGTGGCCATTGAAGTAGAAAAAGGAGATTTGCTCCGAGTTCCGGCCGGCACGCTTCATTGGTTTGATTTGTGTGGTGACCGCCGTATCCGGGCCATCCGTCTATTCCAGGACCCGTCGGGCTGGACGCCCTATTATTCCACAAGCGGTGTGGAAAAAGAGTATATGCCGGTCTGTTTCGGCTATGCCTACATTCCGCCGCAATTTAGCAACTTGTAGAGTTTCGACTTCACAGGTCGAAACTAATTTCGTAGTTTCTCCTGATGCGGGTCATTCTATTGGATATCGAAGGTACTACCACACCCGTGGACTTTGTTTATCAAACTCTCTTCCCTTATGCACGAAAGCGTTTAAATCAATTTGTCGAATCCAAACTTGCCAAAACCGACCTGAAACAACTCGAGACAGAATATAAAAATGACAACTCACCCTCAAAACCGAAATGGAATCTCCCGCCCGCTGATTACCTTCTCTGGCTGATGGACCTGGATAGAAAATCACCTGCACTTAAAAGTATTCAAGGGAAAATATGGAAGGCGGGGTACGAAGACGGTTCGCTGAAAGGGGAAGTGTTTCCCGATGTCGTCCCGGCTATTAAAAGATGGAAAGCGCTTGGCAAAAAGGTTTGCATCTATTCGTCGGGGAGCGTGTTGGCGCAGAAACTTCTGTTCAAATACTGTCAGGCCGGTGATATTTCTCCTTTGATTGACGGATATTTTGATACCGAAGTCGGCCCCAAAAAGGAACCGCAAAGCTATAAAGAAATCGCCAGACGATTGGGCGTGCCGACAAATGAGATTCTGTTCATCTCTGATTCCGCCGCCGAATGCGCCGCCGCGGAAAAAGCCGGATGTTTAGTGCGCTACTCGGTCAGGCCGGGGAATAATGTCGAAAAAGTTTCGTTTGAACACGTCGAAAGTTTTGAGGAGATTGAACAGTGAAAGCTCTAGTAGCCATTGCCAAAAATGTGTCGATGAAAACACCGCGGACGGATTTCGATTTTACGCCGCCCACTTTGCGCGAAGTGTCTTTGCGCGTGGCCAAAGTTAACGGTATCAATCTCGGCCAGGGGACATCGCAGATTCCCACGCCGCCCGAAGTCATCAAATCCGCCCAGGCCGCTATTCAGGAAGGGCTCAATCGATATTGCCCCGCTCAAGGGATTGCGGAGCTGCTCAATGCTTTTGTCAAGAAACTGGCTGATTTTAATCACATCAATGTCGAGACAAATCAGGTGCTCATTACTGCCGGCGCGACTGGTGCGTTTGAGACAGTGGTGCAGGCGCTGGTGGTGCCGGGTGACGAAGTCATTATGTTTCGTCCGTTCTATCCTTATCACCGCAATGCAGTAATTCGAAATCGCGGCATAGTTAAAGTTTGCGAGCTGCATTCTCCCAAGTGGGAATTCTCAAAGGAAGAGTTCTCGAAATGTTTTACTTCCAAAACCAAATTGATTGTCATTACAACACCCAACAATCCTACCGGAAAAGTTTTTACCAGAGAAGAATTGGGGTGGATCGGAAATGCCGCTAAAGAACGTGGCGTTTGGGTAGTCGTTGATGAAGTTTATGAATACCTCACATACGATGGCCGTAAGCACGTTTCGCTGGCATCGATTCCCGGAATGGAAAACTCGACTATTACGATGGGCTCTTTCTCCAAAACTTATTCTATTACCGGCTGGAGAGTGGGATATCTTTCGGCGCCAGCTAATATAATGCCGCAGCTAATAGCAATATCTGACCAACTCTACGTTTGCGCTGCGACGCCTTTTCAATATGCCATTGCTCGCTCACTGGTCAGTTTGCCGTCCAGTTACTATGAAGACATGCGCCAATCGTATGAGCATAAACGTGAAATGACAGCCACAATGCTCCGCAATGCCGGATTTGATTTCACACTCCCCGAAGGCGCTTATTATTTCCTCGTTTCAACGCGCCGTCGTTTTCCAAAATTGACCGCCACCGAAGTGCTGGACCAGATGATTGCCAAAGCCGGAATCGGCGCGGTGCCGACGATTGATTTTGTCGGCCCCGAAGCTTTGCGCGACAAATCCAACGACCACCTTCTCCGCTTCTGCTTCTCCGTTCCGGATGAAGTTTTGACAGAGGCTGCGAAGCGATTGGAAGCGTTTTCCTAGAAGACTGGGTGGCCCACCCCTTGGGGTGGGTTTCCGATTCACCCAACGGCATTTAATAATCAAATTCCCACCGCAAGCGGTGGGGCACCCCTGAATTCGCTTCAAAAACGCAGGAAAATGGGTTCGTTTTGTGATATTTAACATCTTTATTTTTTAGGAATTCCACCCCTAAAAGAACCCCACCCTGACCACTCCCCCAGAACACGAACCTAACCCCCCGGCCCCCTTCCCGCCGATGGCGGACTCCCAGCCCTAAAAGGAAGGGGGGAAGAAAATGGGTTCGTTTTGACAAATCTTTAATATTTCGGGCCGGGTTCTCATCGGCGGCAAGTCAGGTTCGTTTTGTTATTTTTACTTTTTGCGCTACAAGTTTTGTGGTGAATTCGAAATGGCAGTGTCGATTTTCGTGGTCGGTGGATTTCAAGGCATTTTCTTCCGCTTGAGGCGGTGTTTTCATTCGTATACATATCTATAGACTCCTCCACTAAATAGGAGTCGCGGGTATTTTGGGGGGATTTGGTGGGGATTTTGAAAGGGAAAGGACCTGACCCCCTTCCCGACACAGTATGGGGGAGCAAAAAAGCAGGATACCAAGTCATTGCGAACCCCGATTCTTATCGGGGTGCGGCAATCTCTCTTTGCAGGTGACCCGTCAGCCCGTTTTATCATTGCTAAAATCGTCTCTTATCAATAAATTGAATTGTATTCATTCCAGCGATTTGAACATAATACGGGAATTAATGATTAACAGAAAAGTAGTGTTTATTCTAACTGGTGCTCTGTTTGCACTCACTCTTTCGAGCGTATTGGCGGCGGACAGCGGTGATTCTTCTCGGGGAAAAAGCATAAGTGAGTTTGTATCGCCGGATGGCCGCATTGATTTGGATGGTGTGAGACAGAGCGGATATCAGGGAGCGCTGGATTTAAAAGGCGTTGATGTTCGTATTGACCCGAAAACCGGCGAGCCGCTGGTGCAGGCTGCGGCTGCGTCAGTGTCATCGGTAGACCCGGATGACATTTATTGGGATAATAGTATTTCTCCATCTGTTCCAGGCGTGTATGGGCAAGTTGAAGCTATGACCGTTTATAACAACAAGTTGATTGTAGGCGGAACTTTTACTATTGCCGGGGATGTTGCTGCGAGTAATATAGCTTCCTGGGACGGTTCCGCCTGGTCAGCTTTGGGAACGGGGATCAGTGGTATATACACTTTTGTTTCTGCCCTCACCGTTTATGACAACAAGCTGATAGTGGCGGGACAATTTACCTCTGTCGGGGGAGTGGCTGCAAATAATATAGCTTCCTGGGACGGGTCTTCATGGTCGGCTTTAGGATTAGGAATGAATGATTGGATTTTTGCTCTCACCGTCTACAACAACAAGCTGATTGCGGGGGGATTCTTTACTTTTGCGGGGGGAGTGGTTGTCGATCGAATTGCTTCCTGGGACGGTTCTTCATGGTCTTCTTTGGGAACGGGGATGGATGCCCCTGTTTTTTGCCTTACCGTTTATGACAACAAACTGATTGCGGGGGGAACGTTTACCTCTGGGGGAGGAGTGCCTGCCAACCGTATAGCTTCGTGGGACGGTTCCTCTTGGTCGGCTTTGGGAACTGGGGCAGATGTTGCTGTTTATGCCCTCACCGTTTGTGACAACAAACTGATGGCGGGGGGATACTTTACTTCTGTTGGGGGAATGAACGCCAACAATATAGCTTCATGGGACGGCGCCTCCTGGTCAGCTTTGGGAATGGGAATCAGCGGAAATAACGCTTATGTTTCTGCCCTCACTGTTTATGACGAGAAGCTGATTGCTGGGGGAAGGTTTACAAATGCCGGTGGTGTTACTACCAGTCATGTTGCTTCGTGGGACGGTTTCACCTGGTCGGCATTGGGAGCTGGGTTGAATAGCAATGTTTATGCCCTCACCGTTTATGACAACAAGCTGATAGCGGCGGGAAATTTTTGGAGTGCCGGCGGTGTGGCTGCCAATGGAATAGCTTCTTGGTTCGGCTCTTCTTGGTCGGTTTTGGAAACGGGGATGAGCGGTACAAACTCTAATGTTAATGCCCTCACCGTTCATGACAATAAGCTGATAGCGGGAGGAGAATTTACCTTTGCGGGGGGAGTAGAAGCCAATCGAATAGCTTCTTGGGACGGTTCCACCTGGTCGGCTTTGGGAACGGGGCTGAATAATGTCGGTGTTTCTGCCCTAACTGTTTATGACAACAAGCTGATAGCGGGGGGGAGCTTTACCTCTGCGGGGGGAGTGGTTGCTAATCGAATTGCTTCCTGGGATGGTTTCTCATGGTCGGCTTTGGGAACAGGAATGGATGCCTCTGTTTTTGGCCTTACCGTTTATGACAACAAACTGATAGCGGGTGGAAACTTTACCTCTGCGGGGGGATTGGTTACCAATCGAATTGCGTCTTGGGATGGTTCATCCTGGTCGGCTTTGGGAACGGGGATGAATCTTTATGTTTATGCCCTCACCGTTTACAACAACAAGCTGATAGCGGGGGGATTGTTTACCTCTGCGGGGGGAGCAGCTGCCAATTTTATAGCTTTCTGGGATGGTTCCTCCTGGTCGGTCTTGGGAACGGGAATTAATGGCCGGGTTTCTGCCCTCACCGTTTATGACAATAAGCTGATAGCGGGAGGAAATTTTACCAATGCTGGCGGTGTTTCAGCCAAGCGAATAGCTTCGTGGGACGGTTCCTCTTGGTCAGCCTTGGGAACAGGGATGAATGATTATGTTAATGCCCTCACAGTTTACGATAATAAACTGATTGCTGGGGGAGATTTTGATTCTGCCGGGGGTGTGGCCACTAATGAAATAGCTTCCTGGAACGGTACATCTTGGTCCGCGCTGGGAACGGGGACAAACGAAAGAGTAAATGCGCTCGCGGTCGATGACAACAAGCTGATAGCGGGAGGAACTTTTACTATGGCTGGCGGCAAGGTGTCGCCGTATTCGGGGCGCTGGACGAAGCTTTGCTGTGTTGGTGACCGGGGTGACATGAATGGTGATGGTGTTGATGCCGACATTCTTGATTTGAATTATCTGGTTGACAGAATCTTTCGGAATGGTCCGGCTGCTGGGTGTCGCACTGAAGCTGATGTAAATTCAGACGGCACTTCTTCAAACATTGTGGATTTGAATTTTTTGGTGAACAGGATTTTCAGGGGTGGGGCTTCGCCGGGGGCGTGTATTTGAGATTGCCACGTCGTCCGCCGCGGCGGACTCCTCGCAATGACTTTATTCGGGCAGACCCTTCGACAGGCTCAGGACAAGCTTGGACGTCTGCCGCGCACAAAATTTGAGATTGCCACGAGCCGACAAGTCGGCTCTCGCAATGACATTTACAGCTTGGTTGTCGTATTTTTGATCCCACAGCAAGCTGTGGGCGACCCGGCCAATAAGAATTGGGACTCGCAAGGACAGATTTTTTGCCTTTTCAGGCAAAGGACAGTTGACACGGAAACTTTTGTTTAAGGAATAGATGAAATGAAATACAAAATGCAAATGATCTTGTTCGGCTCTGTTTTATTGTCGCTGGTCAGTTCAGCAAGCTCACAAACTATGAATCTCGCCAGTGGGGACGCTGCGTGCTGTATCGGTATTAGAGGAGATGTCAATGGTGACGGCAGTGACAATACCATTTTAGATTTGAACTATATGGTTAATGACATTTTCAGGGGCGGCGCGGCTTCGGCGTGTCCCCTGGAAGCGGATTTGAATTCAGATGGAACGCCGTCAACCATTTTGGACTTGAATTTTATAGTGAACGATATTTTCAGGGGCGGCCCGGCGCCGGGACCGTGCGAAACCGGGATTACTCCGGCGGCGCGAATTGCAGTGGCCGATGGGGCAACACACCTGCTCGATTCATTGTACGATGATCCCGAAGTTTACGAGAAAATCGCGGCATATTTGAATGCACAACCTGAAATTGATACTGCCGCTGTGGTGTATGCTCCGATAACGGTATGGGCGATATTTACCGACAGTGTTTTATATTTTATTTCCAACAATCGGCTTCCGGAAAGTCCATCGAAAACTGAACCAAAGCCGGCTATACAGATTGAACCCGTGCGTACCGTTCCGGCAGTTACATTGGATTTGACAGGGAACGGTAGGCTGCAAGTCCCCGACTATGCCCGAATTCCTAATAGCGGACTGCCACTGTCGACCGATGCAGTTTTTCTGAATACTTTGGGAAGCACTTTCAATCCGATAACGCAAACCCTGGCGAGTTGGCTTGGGGCTCGGGGATACGGCGCATACACTGGCGGAGAAACGGTTGAGGATTTAAAGACATTAAGTGATTTGGGTGTGTTATTCTTTAGCACACACGGCGCTGCGGGCTACTTTGATCCAAACATGACCGATTCGGCTTACTCGCTTTGGTCAAGTACAGAGGTCACCGTAGGAAATCTTCCGACGTATCTCGGGGAACTAAGAACTAAGAGATTGACTCTGCATACTGAAGCCATAAATATTGCGCCGAACGGTGCACCAATTCTGCAGTTGCATTACGGAATAACATCGAAGTTTATCACTTACTACTGGCCGGATTTTCCGGATAATGCAATGGTTTATATAGACTGCTGTGGCAGTGATGGGCCATATGCCCAGCCGCTCAAGCAGGCGATACTTGCCAAAAATGCCGGCGTTTATTTTGGCTGGACATACAGCGTGAATTTCGATGCGAGTAATTTGGTGGCCCAGTTTATGATCGACCGGCTACTGGGCGCCAATGTATATCAATCTTATAAGGAGATTCCGCCGCAACGGCCATTTGACTATGTCTCTATTTACCAGGACTTGCAATCCCGAAACTTACACGCGCATCCGACTATAGACTCGCTTGCGGCGCCCGGGGGAGTGACAGTGTTCAAGTATACAGCAGGGGCGGGGGACTTTGGTCTGTTGGTGCCCAGCATTCGATACATGGCGGTCATTGAGCATTTCGATACGCTCTACGTCACCGGATTATTTGGCGAAGATCCCCGACCGAAAGGATGTGACGTACGAGTTTTAGTCGGCGGGACGGAACTCATAATCTACAGCTGGCAGCCGTGGTTGATTATGACATTTATTCCCAATACGGGTGTAGGTTCGGTCGGACCTGTAACAGTTGAAATCGACGGTGTGTCCCAGACGACACCGCTTCTCAAGCGCACCAGCAACGTTGTTAATCTTACACAGTGGGACGGGGTTTTCACTTACACGGAGGACGAATCGGGTTCATTGTTGGGGACGATTGAAATCAATGCCAAACTTCGCGCTGATATTCACAATTTCCGCGAATATCCGCATGCACCCTTAAGTTTTTATTCAATAATTTTCCTTGGAATGGAAAGTTCTTATGGGACAGCGTCTGCGTCAGGAACTTATTCGTATACTTATCCCGATTCTGATCCTGTCAGCACAGACACGTGGACCTGGGATGGCTCGCATCCGCTGGTGGGGCTATCTGAACAAGATCCTTCAGGATTTCTTTTGACCGGACAAATTAACGGCGCTACCAAGATTTTGCAGCTGCGGCTGGTAGCGGTCGAATTCGATGGGATGACCGAGACGTTGGTGAACTCCGAATCAGGTTTTCAGTATACAAATCCCATTGGTTTTGGAATCCCGTTCGAGATGTACGATACGCCTCCAAATCTATTTAACATCAATATGAGTAACGTTTGGGATATTTTGGGCAGCCAGCGCATCATACATGAATGCTGTTTGAATTATCCGCCCTATCCAGCCGAAGATATTGAACACAAATTAATTTGGCCGACGATACCTGCCTCATGGGCGCCTGATACCACGGCCGCGCAATGACTTGGTTTGGATTGTAAAGCTTAGATGCTCTCGATAAACTGGGCGTAACGTTCGGCCCAGATTTCGCGGCGATGGTAAGTAGAAGCGTGGTGGTGATACTGGCGGCCCAGTTTTTCACCGTCGATACGGCCATGCTTGAGCGCCAATATCAATTCAGACAGCTTATGCGGTTCTTCGGTCGGAAACCATAAAGCACCGCCGGCTTTATCGAGTTCACGAATAGCTTCGCAGTCTCGGGCGCCAAAAACAATCGGCCGGCCGGAGGCCATATATTCAAAAAGTTTGCAGGGGAAGGTGCCTTTGGTGATGGGGACTTCTTTAAGACTTTCAACTAACACGTCACTGGCTTTCAGGAAATAAGGAATCGTTTCCAGCGGCTGGACACCGATAAACGAGACATTGGAGAGGCCGTAGTCGCGCACCATCCCTTCGAGCGCCTCGCGCTTTTGTCCGTCACCCACGAACACAAAATAAATATCGGGCTGGTCGGTTAATTGCCGGGCGGCTTCGATAACAGTTTCAAGCGAATGCGCCCAGCCGAGCGTGCCGGCGTAGAGGACGAGAAATTTGTCTTCCCAGCCAAATTTGCGGCGGATGCCGTTGGAATCGGAATTAATGAACTCGGTGCCGACGCCGGATTTGATAGTGGTAACTTTGTCGGACTCTACTCCAATAGTTGCCAGATACTCGTTGATACCATCGGTAACGGCGACAACTCTATCGGCGCGGCGATACAGCGAGTGCATGAATTTTTTCAAAGTTCGCGTAAAAAATGAACGATTCAAATTGCCGAAATCCTCGCTTGATTCCGGCTGCAGGTCTCTGATTTCAATAACGAATTTGCTTCGGAATAATTTGCTTAAAATCCAGCCGATAACTGGTGTCGTAACCGGCGGAGCCGTTGCCAAAACGATGTCATAGTTATCACGGAATCGAAATGAATTCAAAAGCGCCGTAATCATGAAAACTACAAAGCCAACCATCCGTTTACCGGGGTAGCGGTTGGCGGCGGGGAGGACATAACTGCGGTGAACTTTGACTCCCTCGATTTCCTCTCTCAAATAGAATTTTCCCTGGTATTTGGGGGCGAGGATGCCATCGGGGTAGTGAGGCATGGCCGTCAAAACTGACACATCATGGCCTTTTCCCAAAAAATAACGGGCGAATTCAAAAATTCGCCTTACCGCCCCTTTTTCCGGGGGAAAATGTTGGGAGACTATAAGGATTTTCATACCAATTCAGGGCATTTTACCATATTTGTCGTACCTTTGCAACTAAATAATTAGCACTATTTTAGCTAAAAGCAAATGACCTGCCAGCCTGTTTACTCTTTGGACAGCGGAAATGACCTTACCGACACCCATTTTTCATAGGCTATGGGGACGACCAGGTCAACCGTATGGGCAACAAACTTCTCACTGGGCAAATATGGCACAATTCTTTCCTTGACCAGCATCACTCGATGGGTCGATATCTCCCGGGCTACGGTTACGTGGGGGACAAACTGCTTAAAAGGGATAGGCAGTTCCAGTTTACTATGCAGACAATGGTATAATTGCTGTATCGGTTCACAGGTGTTTATCTTCCAGTAAATAGTAGGTGAGACCGGGTAAAAATCACCGATCGATTCCAGTTCAATGGTAATTGGACGTATATTCTGCAGTTCCTGTTTAATGATGGCCGAGAGATCATTTAAGGATTGGCTGGTTTCAAAAGGAAAAACGATTGTAATATGACCGGGGACTTTATTATAGAGTGGGTCAAATTTTTGGCGAAGCGGATAGATTAGTTCATCCAGTTGGGAGGGCAGGAATATGACTACGGCGTAGTTGCTTTTGGACGGAAGCTGAATCTTTTCTGTAATCGAATCATGCTGCATTTAATAAAGATAAGACAAAAGCTATTTGTAGAAAACTATTTCGACAAGGCGATTTTGGGGGCATGTTCAATTAGTACAAGTCTTTGACTTCGACATTGGTGTAGTAATGTCCCAGTATATTATCATATGACCAGCCGATTCGCGCCAGACCAATCGCTCCGCACTGGCACATGCCGACGCCGTGGCCGTAGCCACGACCTTTAAACGTCACACCAGTAACATACCCGGCGCCGTCACGGTCGATATCTATATTGAATCGATCGGAAGGAAGAATGAGGTCCGGATTGGAAGTCCGTCCGATGACCCAGCGGATTCTGTCTTTCTTGAAGCTGAACGCGTCTTTGTCAGTTTTGACTATCAGTTCACCTACCCGACCTCCGGGAGTGCGATCCAAAATCGTAATATCTTTGATGCGATTGATTCTGATATCTCGCCCGCGGTCGCTTGACAAAAATTGTTCAATTCGCCCACGAAGCTGACTTTCAGTGAAGAATTCCTTCCAGGTGTAATATTTCGACCAGGAGCAGGCGCCCGAGTCGGCCACTGCTTTCAAATAAGGGGTTTCTTTTCTGTCCCAGACGTGGTCGATATTGTCGGTCATGCCGCCGCAGGTAGAATGATAGTAGGCGTTCACAAAACCGTCCTGATAGAAAAGAACTTTACCTTCGGTATCATCGATGGCCTTATTAACCAACTTTTGTTCAATGCCATGGCCTTCATAAAGCTGATCGATAATACTGGACTTGATATCGTACTGCTGGTCGGCATACTGACCCAGATGGGCCATGGCGTAAGTTCTGGAGGCCACAGCTTGAGCCTTGACGGCTTCAACTTCTTCGAGAGTTCTTTCGCCAATTTCGGGAGGGACAACGCCGCGGAGATAATCTTCCATATAGATGACATTGATCACCTGGGCGTTTTTGCCGCTGGGTAGAACTTTTATTAATCCGCGATAGGTTTTAGTCCCAACTCTCAAAAGATTTCCTTGACCCCTCGGCAAGAAATTGACTTCGTTCAAATCTCCGTGAATCTGTGTTCCCTTGTTATCTTTAAGGAAGATTTTGCTGTTTTTGATTTCAGCGGTGACCGGGCTGCTGTAATGGTAGACGAATTGTTCATCATCTTGTAAACATTCGATCGCAAACGCATTGTCGGCGTCAACTTTGACGCTGGAGTTTCCCTCGTCCAAAAGGACCCGCACAAACGGCAGGCGCAGATAATCCCCGCCGGTTTCTTCCTTAACACTGGTAACATTACTGCAGCTCCAGACGGCAATGAGCAGGGTCAGGCCGAAAGTCACTTTACAAATCGTTTTGAACAGTTTTCGCAAAAAACTCACTTTGTACAATTCTGATTTCATCACATCACCGGCGGCTGGACAATTTTACCCAGGACAGGAATCAGTTTATTTTTGTTCTTGCCATCAAATACCGTAGGGAGCGGCTCGCTTCGCAAAGTCGCTTCGCCCATAACGGCATAGGCAGCGGCTTCGATATAATCAGCATTAATGCCCAATTGGTCCGCGTCCAAAACGATAATTCCGTTCGACACTTCTCCCAATCTTTTTACAAAGAATCTGTTTTTCCGCCCGCCACCGGTCAAATACAATTTTGTCAATGTGCGGTCTCTTTGAATGAGCGGCTTTATTTTATTGGCGATTGCTATCACTGTTAATTCGGCGGCGGTGCTGATCAAATCGGAATTCGAAAGATGGAATTTCTTCCCCAATGAAATAATCTTTTCCACAAAAGATTTCCCAAAAGCTTCTCGGCCGGTGGAATTGGATTTGTTTTTGAAAGAAGGTTCGGCTAATAAGAGTGAAAGAATTCTTTTTGATGGTTTACCTTTTTTTGCAATTATACCGTGGGCATCAAATTTTTTGTGAAAGAGTTTTTCGCAGAGAATATCGCATAGACTGTTGCCGGGCCCGCAGTCGCCCGCCAGTGGCCGTAACCCATTGTAGTGCAAGGGGTAATAGAAGTAGTTTGAAATGCCGCCAATGTTAACAATGAGCCGTGATTCGGTTTTTGATGCAAACAATCTCTGCATAGCGGCTACAGTTATGGGCGCACCTTCGTTGCCAATAGCCACATCGGCCTGACGAAAATCGCCGATCGTTATTTTTTGGGTAGTGTTTGAAATCATTTCTAATGAACCGAGTTGGAGTGTGCCTCGAACTTGCTTTGAGCTTTCGGTCGCTGTTGGCAGGTGCCGCACGGTTTGTCCGTGTGAGGCTACGGCATCGATGTTTACACCGGATTGCGAAAGTTTTTTAATGAACCAGGCAGCGCTTTGACCAAAGAACTGGCCTATAGCACTGTCAACGGCGATAATTTCTTCAAGGCTGGTCAGTTTTGAATCTGAAAGATTTAGAATGCGTGAACGCAAATTAGAAGGATACGGTTTGCTTTTTCCACCGATAAAAGTTGTCACTACGCTTTTGTGATTTCGCTCAATTTTTAGGGCGGCCAGGTCGACACCGTCTGCCGAGGTACCGGAGTTTAATCCCAGAATTACGAGCCGGCGCTTGTTCATCAATTTCGCAAGTGACATACCGCATTATGTTACTGCAACACGTTGGAGTCCAGTTTTAGCTTTATACCGGAAATCCTCTGTAAGGCCGTTTCAATTCTACTTTCCGAGATTTCGCCGCGGCCGCAAGCTTCGTCAAAATAATCGAAGGCATCCATGCTTTCTTCCAAATCTTGTCCAAAAAGAAGAATATCGTGACCGGCATTAAAAGCTTTGACGGCTTTTTCACCCGGATCGCCCAGTTCCGCGGCGCCTTTCATTTCCAAAGAATCGGTGATGACCGGACCTTCAAATCCCAGCTGTTTTCTGATAAGCAAATTGATGATTTTTTCCGATTCGGTCACGATTTTGTCGTCAATCTTGGGAACACGCATATGAGTCGTCATTATCATTTCGGCCCCTTTGCGCACACCCGCCAGGAACGGAACTTTCTCGCGCTGCGCCCAGAGTTTTTCGTCATAATCTGCCTCGGGTATCTCGTTGTGCGGATCCTCGGCCACCGCACCCAGACCCGGGAAATGTTTTAAGCAGCATAACAATCCGTTATGACGCGCGACCTCTACACTTTTTTCTACAAATCTGGCTACTTGATTAAAATCATCGGAAAAACAGCGGTCGCGCAAACAATTGTTCTCCGAGTTGAGAAAAATGTCCGCCACCGGTGCCAGATTCAGACTAATGCCTACTGACTCCATGTAAACGGCCGAATGCGTGTAGTCTTCCACAAATCTTTCAATCAGGTTTTTCGAGCCGTAATATGATGCGGCGTGGATTTCTGCCGGAATTCCGCGGATACGGCTCACCCGGCCGCCTTCCTGGTCGACCGCAATAAACGGCGCTCGTACACTACGATAACAGTTTTTAATCTTAATGATATTCTGCTTAATCGTGTCGTAATTCGGACAGTTTTCTTCGAAAAGAATGACTCCACCAATTTGCTCTTCTTTCAGAAAATCCAAAAAACTATCGGAGGGGGTAATCCCCTTAAAGCCAATCATGAAAAATTGTCCGAATTTACTTGATGTCACTGTCTTATTCACATCACACCCCTGTTTTTACATTCTGCAACTTATTTTCAAAACAAACAAGATTTATATGATACATACCAAGTTTCTTCCTTCACCTTTGGCTCGATAAAGCGCCTGGTCGGCCACGGCCAAAAGGTCATCCTGGGACTTGCCGTTTTCCGGATAAGACGTCACTCCGACCGAAACGGTGACTTTTAGTTTCCCCGGTTTGCCGGCATCAATGACAGTTTTTTCAATCTGCTGTCGAATTCGCTCGGCAATTTGAGTAGCTTCGACCTGCGGAGTCTGCGGCAGAATTATGACAAATTCTTCACCGCCGTAACGACAGAAAACATCAACGTCTCGAATGCATTTCTTTATGATGTCCGAGAGCCGCTTTAAGACCAGATTGCCGATTTCATGTCCATAGGAATCATTGAGTTTTTTGAACCAATCGATGTCGACCATGATAAGCGACAGCGGCAAATTATAGCGGGCGGCCCTTCGTTTTTCTTCCTGAAGTTTCTGTACAAAATAGCGGTAGTTAAAAGTCTCGGTCAATTCGTCGTTAATGGTCAATTCTTCGGTACGACGGTGCAGTCCGGCGTTTTCCAAAGCCATCGCGGCCGAGCGCGCCACAATGGATAACATCTGAATGTCTTTGTCATGAAACCGGTTTTCATCGTTTGATTCCGCAACCAGCACGCCCATGGCTATGCCGTGTGAAGTCAGCGGCACCAGCATCAACGACCGCGAATGGGTACTCAATGGCTTGTAATCAAATCTGGTAATAATGTTTTTCAGACAGGCCGGCTCACCCAATTCAATGATTTTCTTGACCAACTCCGTTCCTTCCGGCGGACAGGGACGCGGATGAAAACTGTTTTCGCCGTCAGAAGAGCGCGCGCGGAAAAAGAGTTTTCCGGCTCGGTCCTTGAAGACGATGGCAAAAGCATGGTACCCCAGTATTTCTCCCATTATTTTCATGACTTCGCCCACGACGCTTTCGGTATCAAGTTTCGAAGCCAGGATACGGGAGTTCTCATATATCATTTCCAGTTGGGTTTGAGATTTCTCAAGTTCCGACGTTCGCAGATTCAGCGTGTCGAAAAGTTTTAAGAGTCTCTTTTCACTGCGGCGCAGATGATCCGATGCATAGGAAATAGCCAGATAATAGGCCCAAATGAAACTGAGTCTTATGGTAATATCAAAAAGATTGGGAGCCTGCAAGTTAGAGGAGATGAAAAAGATATAGGAAAGCGTAGCAATCAAAGCTATGGAGGTGGCGAACCAAAATGACAGAACATAGGCCGCAACTGATATGGTCAAATAATACATCAGATAAAACGAGGAGCTAAACTCGCCGGTGTTCTGAATCATCATGGGGATGAGAATCAGGTCATAGATAATGGCCGAAAGATAGGCCAGTTTGATGTCGAATTTCTCTTTGACGGCGGCGTAAAAGACAAGCAAGTGAACGGCAAAAGTCCCGAGAATTATGTAAAAAATGGTCCTTTCAGTCTGGGAATAGTCGCCGAAGAACGTAAACCAAACAATTCCCAAAAGGGCCATTATACGTGTCAATAGGTAGATGATATCGATGCGCGGCAGGAGAGTTTTATTTCTATCTAAAAATAGCTTCATTGATAGTCCTATACACAGGCTTTATCGGCTTAAAACGGGGTTTATTTATTGGCTCTTAATGTGTTAGGAAGAACCAGAATGGCCAGGGGGAAAGCGGGAAAATCAGATAGATGGTCATTTTTTGGAGCATTTGCTCTTTTAGCTGGCGTTTTAAAAAGTCACTTACTAAATTTATGAACATTCTATGAAATCACCCGTAAATATCTTAGTGTGTAACTCATTGAAAGATAATGAATAGCGTGCGCAGCCGTAACGAGTTTCGGTTTTGGCTTTTCTTTTATTTCATATTCTTATCGGCACTCACTGCTTCGGGGGCGATAATTGAAACCGGTAACAATATCCAGTTCACGCCGCTGCATCGGATTGAAGATGATGTTTACGCCATTGGCGGGAAAAACATTTCGATGGACGGGTTTATCGATGGTGACTTCACGGCTTTTACCTACGGCGTTAACATCAACGGAGAAATTAACGGGAATGCCAATTTCTTTTGCAGTGTTCTGGACCACAATGGCAAAGTGGACCGTACCCTGCATGCCTTTGTAGAGTCGGCCAATATCAATGGCATCGTCGGCAGGTCTCTGATGACTTTCTCCAATAACTTAGTCTTAAGCAGTAACGGTCTGGTGGAACGTGATCTGTACGCCTTTTGTGCTCACGCCGATGTCGGTGGAACAGTCAAAGGGAACGCCACCATTCATGCCGATGAAGCCAGAATCTATGGGGTCATCGAAGGAGACCTTAATATCGAAGCCCGAAAAATAACTATATCACCGCCGGCTGTGATAAAAGGAAATCTTACTTATCGCTCACAAGTAGAAGCCAGTATTGATACCTCCGGAGGGGTGGTCATTCTGGGCACAACTGAATGGGTTCCGCCTGAAACGGAGAAAAGCGATTCTGGAGTTTTCCGCAAAGTTGTGGTAACAATTTCGGAGCTTTATGCAGCATTCTTATTTGGACTTTTAATCTTAATTCCGTTCAGAAGATATGCCAAGGAGGCGGTGGAGCAGCTAAGCAGTCGTTTTGTAATCTCCTTGGCGGCAGGATTGATTACGATAGTGTTATTTCTTTTTGCAGTGATGGTTGCTATTATTTCGACCATTACATTCGTCATTGGTTACGGCTTAATTTCCGGTGATGCACCGGTCTCGGGAGCCCTGGTACTGATACTATCAACGATTATACTTCCGATTTCAGCATTCAGCGCCGTCTCCGGTGGAATACTCTTTTATATTGGCAAAATTATTTTGGCGTTTCTAATCGGCTATGCCATAGTTGGCGTTCTGAAGAAACAGAAAGTGGAATTGAGCAAAACGCAATTGCTGTTGGGATTAATAGCGCTGGCATTGGTATTCGAAATCCCTTACCTGGGGTTGCTCCTTTACATATTGGGAAGTTTGACCGGCGCCGGCGCCATTGTGCTGGCAGTCAGGAAAATAAATTTCGAGATAAGCAGCCCTAAATCAGGCGATCTGCCGAAGCCCGGCTCATAGACTAGTTTATATTAGTCAGTTCTGTATTTCAAAATCCGCCTGCGGTCCCTCGCCCTCGGGGGTCACTCGCACCCAACATAAGTCCGGAATCATTGACATAAACTGCCTGCACTTCGGTTCGAGGTTCGAATTCTTCGATAGTGTGACCCATTCGAATCAATCCCTGCTTCACTGTTATGTCGAAATCATTTTGTTCCAATTCTATCACATCCGGCAACCATTGATGATGGATACGCGGCTGTGCCAGAATTTCAGTCAGTGAAAGATTAAAGCGAGTGAAATTCAGAATCGATTGAGACACTGCTGTAATTATTTCTGAACCTCCCGGCGAGCCAATTATGAGAAAGGGTCGATTATTCTTGAGAACAATCGTCGGAGACATAGAGGAAAGCATTCTTTTGCCCGGTTCAACTTTGTTGGCCTCGCCGCCGACCAGTCCGTAGAGATTGGCGTGCCCCGGCGCGATGGCGAAATCATCCATTTCATTATTGAGCAAAAAACCGCAGCCTCGCACTGCCAGTTTGGAGCCGTAGGAATCGTTGAGAGTGTAAGTAAGTGCCACCAGATTTCCATTTTTGTCAGCAACCGAGAAATGCGTGGTTTGCTTTGATTCTGGGCGGGTGAATGTGCCGGGAAGTATCTGTTGAGACGTGTTGGCGTGGTTCAATGAGATTAATTGAGCGCGCCTTGAGAGATACATTTCGTTCAAAAGAAAATCAGGTATATCATAATAATCCGGGTCTCCCAGATGCTGGGAACGGTCGGCGTAAGCCAGTCGGGCCGCTTCGCAAAAAAGATGAATATATTCTGAAGATTCAGGCGTGTAGTCAGCAAAATCATATTTCTCGATAATCTTTAGAATTTGACCCATGACAATTCCGCCGGAACTGGGCGGCGGCATCGAATAGATTTGCAGTGAATCAAACTGAAAGTTCACCGGTTCACGCCACACTGTGGTGTAATTTGAGAGATCTTCGTGCGTGATGATCCCACCGTGTCGTTGCATTGTGGCCACAATGCTGTCGGAGATACCGCCGGAGTAGAACGCCGCCGGACCGGCTGCGGCAATTTCTTTTAATGTGCGTGAAAGTTCGGGAAGGACCAGCCATTCCCCCGGCTCTGGCGCTGTTCCATCGGGAAAAAATAATGCTGCGGTTTCATCAAAAAGAATCAATTTATTCTGATATTCTTTAAAGTGATTTGACTGGTATTCATCCAGAATGAATCCGGTGTCGGCCAGTGCTGCTGAAATCGAAACCAAATCTTCCCACCCAAGCGAGCCGTATTGTCTCCAGAGCTCATGGAGTCCTGCTACAGTTCCCGGCACGCCGGAGGACAAAGCTCCCACAGTTGAGAGGTTCTCAATGACATTGCCGGACGAATCGAGATACATTTTTTCATGGGCAGCCAATGGGGCTTTCTCCCTGAAATCCAACGCCTTGATCTCTCCGGTCTTGCCGTCGCGGATTACGGCAAAACCCCCGCCGCCGATATTGCCGGCTTCCGGATGCACTACTGCCAGTGCAAACCCGACCGCAACGGCCACATCGAAGGCGTTGCCGCCTTGTTCAAAAACCATCAAACCGATGTCTGTCGCAATTGGCGCAGCAGTGGCCAAATCGCCATTTTCGAAAAACTTTTCTTCTTTGACTTTACTGCAGTTTAAAAAGCAGAGTAAAAGAATAAGCATCGGCACTGTTTTGAGGTGTGCTGATGCTTTCATCTTATTACCTTTTAGAATCAGTTGTCGAAGCCGCTATCGTTTCTCTACCAAGAACATAGCGCCGTCGGGAAAATGAATCTTAAGCGGAATGCCCTCGCGCAGCTCGCGGCCGGTGGTTTTTATCGGCGCCACTTCTTCACTTTCGAAAATATCGGTCAATTTTATTTTAGCCGATTTAAAGCCCAATGCTTTTAAATCGCCCTTGATAATGATTTCTTTGGCGGGGCCCTCCAGGCCGTCGGAAAGTTCCCCCGGAGGCGGTGCGATTACGAATAACAGACCCTTTTTATTGCCCATCTGGAAAGAAACATCTATCGAAGGGTCGCTGCAGTACAAATGCGAAATGATTTTCTCGTCAGCCAGTATCGACTCAATAAACGTGAGCTTGTGGTGGTTACCACCCGAGGCGATGTTAAATGAAAAGTAATACAAATTCCCCTTGAAACGCGATGAACACACGCCGACAACTTTCGGCCCGCTTTTAACCAGTTTTCTGGTCTTGGCGTCTTCGGCGGCGCGAATGGCCGCAAAAACCTGGGTGGGAAATTCCCCCTGCTTGTGAGTTACGGTGCCAATACGATTTTCCACTGATGATTTTATTCTGAAGCAATTGGCCAGAATTTGGCAGCCTTTGAAGTTTTCATCGTACTTGGGCATCACCCCGCACAAAATGATACAAGTGCCGCTTTTGGACAATTCTACCAGCGCTTCCTGGTCTTTTTCGGCCATTACTTCAGTGGTCGGGACAAAAACAAGCCGGTAATTTTTGAGCGATTCGAAATTTCTGTTTTCTCTCACACTAAAACCGATTTTCAGGCGCATCAAGTCGCGGCAAAAGCCAACCGTGCTTTCATCGATCAGCTTGGGCACATACTCAAACATCTTTCGCCCGTTGGTCATTCGGATCCAGCTGTAGAGGCGGTTTCCCAAGACCGCCACGTCATTACTTGATTCCATGTCCTCCAGACCGATTGACGATACAGCGTGGATAAATCTTTTAATGATCGGAAAATTATCGGAAATGGTGCCGTCGCTATGCAGCGGTGCGCCGGTCCAATGCTCCCGGTCAACCAACATGTATTGATTCATACCTTTGAATCCCGCAGCAACTCCGGCAGTAAGATAGAATCTCTGTTGCTGCGGACTGAAACTGCTCGTTCGGGCCGGCCTCTTGCCATTTCGGGTGGAAGTTCCACACGCAAAAGATGAGGCAAAGGCAAAGCCGTATTCGGCTTTCAAAAATCTGGCCTTCACGGCCAAATCAAAATAGTTACCTTCAGGAAAAACATTGACACCCAGAAAGGGATCACGGTCACCGGGAACCAGATTAAACGCCGGCAGCAGGTCACCCGGCCGGAAATAGAGCGAGCGGAAAATTAAAGGCTCAACGGAGTACGATGTGAACATTTCTTCAAGAATCTGCAGATACAGATTCAGCATGTACTCGCGGAAACGGAACCAGTCGAGCGCTTTGGGGTATTGTTTGGCTTCCAGGTCCTTGAAGATTCGGGGAGGCTCGACATTAGTAAAATCTTTGTTCTTCTCTTTGTACAAAACGTTCAGCTTTTTGATTTCCTGGTAGCGCTCTTTCAAAAACTGCGGGTAATAGCTTCCCACGACGTCGGGGTTGTAGTCGGCGCTGGCCGGATCCAAAAGGCGGCCGAACGATGTTTCATAGTCCAGCTCCACCATGAAAATTGGGCCGCGGGGATGGACATAGTTTTTAGATACTTCGATAAACGCTTTGAAATATGAACGAAGGTAATACTGAAAATTGCTGTGCAAATAACTCGGCAGAAACCCTGTATCCACACCGGAATCAGGAGGCATTTTGATTTCCTGTCCCTCGGCGTTGCGGGCGAAAACTTTGGGATCATTGAATATATACTTGGGGAGGCCCGCATTCTCGAGTTGTCCGAACACAGCCGGTCCGGGACGGAGAATCACCTTGAATCCAAACTCCCGGGCCAATTCCAGAAAGACAACCAAGTCTTTTTTGGGATCGCTTTGGCCGCTAAAATCAAAATTTTTGGTTAATGAGTCCTGGTGAATATTCCATGGTACTGCTGTAGCAATAATGCGAAAACCGGCGCGGCGAATACGTTCAAAGCATATTGACCAATACTTTTTATCAATTCGAAAATAATGGAGTTCGGCGGAAAAGGGATGATAAGTCTCCTTACCGATAGAAAATCTGCTGCCAATTATTCCAAGCATATAAACCCTTATAATTCAATAGGTTAGCTATATTTGAGACAGGTACGCAGACCACTATTATAGTGAAAGGCGGAGTGAAAGTCAATACATTTGTTGTAACCCAATGAAATACATTACGTTACGGCAACTGATTGCGTTTTGAGTGAAAATCTGGCTTTCTCTTTGAAAATGTTCGCGACCCCTTTATCGAATGAGAATCATCTTCTTGCATCTGGAATAGTCATCTGTTCGCAATCTATAGAAATAGACACCCGAAGGTAGTTCGATGCCCGCATCCGTTTTTGAATTCCAGCTGATTTGGTGTCGTCCCGGGGCAAGATCCATATTCACCAGTGTCGCCACCCGCTGACCGATGGCGTTAAATATTTCCAGCTCTACTGAGCTTCGCTTCGGAATCTGAAACTCAATAATCGTCACCGGATTAAAGGGATTGGGAAAATTCTGATAAAGAGCGAAGTCTGCCGGCAGGGACATGTCATTTTCCTCAACCGAGGTTGCGATCCCGGGAAATAACAGAGGTCCTTCGAAACGCGGCTGAAATGTCAGCGGATAAAAGGGGCCGGGTGTGACGAATGCAAATTCAACTTCATTTTCCGGAAGCAGATCTATGGCAATGGTGTCTCCGTTATTCCAGCGATCTATGGTAAAATAGTAAGTCGCCCATTTTCGCCTCTTTTGAGAATCACCTGCCAGCACTTGGTTTGTCGTAAAGCCCCCCAATAGAAATTTTTGGCTCACATTGCTTGAATCAGGATGATCATCATCGTAAAAGAAGGTGCTGAAACCGAGAGATTTCAAAAGCGGTGAAGCCTTAGCGCTGTCAAGATACATCTCTGCATTATTCCATTTGAACCCGGCGCTATAAGACAAAATAGTGTCATCACTATAGACCCAGGCTTCGATCGTGACTGGCACGCTGGTGCCTTCAGAAGGCGGAGTCGAAATCAAGAGCGCCAATGTGTCGGCGACACCTGTATCAAATTCGTCAGATTGGGAAAAGGCACTATCGGCGAAAACAAAAATTGAAGCTGCAAATATAACAGCCGTTCTCATCCTACCCTCTGCGCTACCCCGCTTTTAAATTCTAACTTAAACAAAAAACCCCGCCGAGTGAAGGCGGGGTTAATTTTAGTCAGTCATAATGCGGTTTATTTGACCAGCATCATCTTCTTGGTTTCAACAAAATCACCGGCCACGAGCTTGTAGAAGTAAATCCCGGTGGCAACTTCAACACCAGTTTTGTCTTTTCCATCCCATTGAGTTTCATGAGTGCCGGCTGGCACCACCTGATCCACCAAAGTATTTATTTCCTGTCCCAGGAGATTATAAACTTTCAAAGTCATATGGGATTTCGTCGGTAAACCATACTTGATTTTAGTAGTCGGGTTGAACGGATTAGGATAATTCTGCTGCAACTCAAATGTAGCCGGAATGTTGCTCAAATCGCTTTCATCAACGCCGGATGTAGAAATATTTATCGGGCCGCCCCAAATGGGTTTATAGTCGGTGGTTGAAACAGGCGCAAATATATATTCAGTTTGCGTATAACTAGGGTGAGTGACCGAATCTATATTAATCGAGCCGCGAGCGGTTGTCCAATTTGCTAAAGTCATGTAATAAGTAGCACAAAGTCTCCAAGCTGGAGCCGGCGGATAACCACTGCCAAATGAAACTCCGTTAAGTACCGCAATCTGGCTGTCGTTGGTAGTCGCTATTTGGTCATCCAAATAGAAAAAGATAAGATTCATGGCGGCAAAGTCTCCGAATGCTCTGGCGCTGTCCATTTGAAGGTTGGGATCGTCCCATTTCCAGCCAAATGTCATAGACGCCAGATTATCGGCATCGACAAACACCGAACAAGCCACAGTAAACGGTTGAAGAGGAAGACCGATTACAGGCGGTAACGAAGTGACTACCAGTTTAACGCTGTCGGGCGCTCCCTGGTCCTGCGAGTAAGCCGCCGGGACGGTTATGAGAAGAACTGCTAGAAATACCAGACTTTTCAATTTCATTCTTTTCCTCCGAAATTTTTATCAATACTAAACAGCATCAATATATATTCAAAATTAAAAAACTCAAAACCTTTATCAACTTGATATTTTGTATTCACCTCCCGGTGAATTGACCCAAGCACTAAACGTGCAACTCCTTGTATTTGTTCAAATTCCACTTAATATACCTAGCCAAGTTTAGTCAGTCAATAGAAAACAAGAAAACTTTGCTTTCAAGCAATTTCTCCCGTCAAAATAGGGCATAAATTGCGAATTACAGGTTCCCACCCGCCTTACGCCGGAGGAGGGGGCGGGGGCGGGCCGCTTCTAAAAATGTAATTTACAATATAGTTTAGGTCCAGGATGTTCCTCTGGCCATTACCGTTGACATCTCCTCCCATTAAATCGGTGGTGCCGTTTCTAAATATGTAATTCACAATGGTGTTTAAATCCACAATGTTGGCAACCGCGCCGTCGCAGTTAGCGTCGCCAAAAGTACAGCCAACCAGCAGTTTGCCGCCGGTATAAGTTTCCGGGAAATAGTCTCCCCAGATAGAGGAAACTATTGGTTTTCTACCCTGAACAAGTTGGGTATCTATTGATATCAGACCAGATGGGGCGGTTGCCTCAATCAAGAATTTCAAATTCAAAACTATGCCTGAACCCGGTGTTAAATACGTGGAGCCGCCGGCTGTATCCGGTTTTAGGGTGATTACCCAGCGATTGAAAAGAGGATTGTTTACAACGAATTTGACGGACTCGAAATAGCTCGTGCGAGCTCCCACTACATCGAAAGTGTCCAGAGTAACTCCCGTCCAAGGTGTCATGATCACTGCAAACTGGATTGAATCAATTAAGGCACTGTTTGTCAGCCTAACCGGAACTGTTCTGGTTGTTCCTTTGGCTCCAGCGACCGAATCTATCGACAATTCATCATCTCTTACCCAGATGTAGTTATTAAGATGTTCCTCCCCCAGCCCCAGCGGGTGACTCTCATCAATTACAAGCGATACCGAATAAATACCGGGGTCATTATAAACGTACGTCGGGTTTTGGTCGGTTGAGCCGTCGCCGGTGCCAAATTCCCAATCCCAGGATACCGGCGAATTAGGCGACAAATCAGTGAAATTAACCGTCAACGGAGCAACACCTTCGGTCACGTCCGCGCTAAATCTGGCACAGGCTAAACCAAGAACCGCCGTGTTGGCATTGACACGTCCGGAGCCAAGCAACCCAATCCAGGCCGGGTTTATGGCGTCAATGTTGTCGGTGGTGTTAATTACGATGGAATCGATTTGTTCTCGTGTTAAAGACGGCATCATGGATTTGGCCAGCAGCGCCACGGCACCGGCATTGGGCGCCGCCATAGAGGTTCCGAAATAACTGGCATAAGCCGGACTATATGAATTCGAGACTGTACTTAATATATTTGCTCCAGGGGCGCTTACATCGACCCAGTCACCGTAATTCGATGAACTCCATTTGGCATCGCTGGAAGTGGTAGCGGCTACAGACATGACGTCGTCCCCCAGAAAATCGAGAAAGTCAGGTGCGTTCATGTTGGCATTGCCGGCTGCATGAAAGACTGAAACGCCGGCAGCGGTGGCGTTGTTCATTGCGGTAATCATATTCGAAGTTCCCGACGAGCCCCAGCTAGCATTAATAACGCTTGCTCCCATCATGGCGGCATAATCAATCGCTTGGGCGCAATTCAAAGTACTAACATAACCCAACCCGTCATCGGCTGTAGCTCCGACTCTAAGACACATAATGCGCACACCGCGAAAAGCACGATTCCCGCCGTACCAGCCGCCCGCGGCACCAGCCACTCCGACACCATTGTTAGTCATAGCTGCTATATTTCCACCGATATGGGTGCCGTGACCATTGAAGTCCTTCGGGTCAGTATCTGGTCCGCCCCCATCTTCTCCAGGCCAAACCCCCATGCCTCCAAAGCCTGAAAAGAAATCGTAACCAATTAAATCATCAATCTTGCCGTTGGCGTCATTGTCAACTCCGTTTAAATCATCCGGGTCATAGACCACTCCGTCGCCATCCATGTCTTCGCCGGGATTCACCCAGATGTTTCCGGTAAGATCAGGGTGTGTATAAAGAACGCCCGTATCAACATCGGCAAAAATAACTTCATCGGAGCCGGTTTCCCGGTCCCAGGCGGTATAGAAATTTGGGTCCGGAGGACCGGGTTCCATGTGCCATTGCGAAGGCCAACTCGGGTCATTCGGTGAAGCGGCTATGGGCATCGCCCAAACAGCTTCAGCCGTGCGGACATGCGGATTTTGTTGCAAGGCGCGGATAACATCACCCACTTCGATATTTTCCGGAAATTGAATTTCCCAATGGCGCGTCCAATCGCGCAAACCGGAATTGGGGGCAGGTTTTTCAGTCCGCCAGGGAAAAACCGCTTCGGCTTCTGTTACCTCGAATTGTTCCATTAGTGCATCCAAAGACGGCAGATTAAAACTAACTTTGCCGAAGCCCCTCTGGAAATTTTCCGTTGCCACATCATCCTCAAACTGAATGGTCACGCGTCCTGTGATGACGAAAGGCTTTGGCTCAACCGCACTTGAACTTTGCATAGCGAATGCCACAGAAGCAAAAAGGCTTATAAAAACGAAAACCTGCAAGGCTCGCATTACAAATTCGTTTGACTTTGTCATTCAATAACTCCGGCTGGCGTTTAAGATGGCATTGAATTAAGGCCAATCAATTTCATTGACTAAACCGTACACATTACCAAGACAAAAGTGAGGTTTTATCTTTAAACGAAAGGCTGAAGGGTTCAAATTTCGCCCTATAAACGGCGTCTCAAATGTTAATATAATCCACAAAAACTATTTGCCAAGCAAAAAAAGGCCATCCCCTTTATTCAAGGGGATGGCCAATTTGCTAAGTCCAAAGAGGACTTTCTGGCTCGTGGTTCCTTAGGGGAGGACCGCGCTGCAAGCCGCAGGGGGAGGACCACCTCGGAAAATTCTGGCAACCAAGAAGTTCAGGTCAGTTATTTTAGCAATCTGTCGGTCGCTGTTCAGATCAGCTTCTCCCAAACAGGCTGGCCTCAAACCACCTCGGAATATATAATTTACAAGAAAGTTCAAATCGTTAATGTCGGGGTTGACCCCTCCGTTACCGTTTAAGTCTCCCTTGATGCTGTCGCAACAGCCCCAATAGTAGGCGAAGTTACGGCCTTTTGTAGCCAGATCTTGAATTCTCGATGGTCCGGCCACGTCTTCAAGAACTGTGGCATATACCGTGTAAACCGCAACCGTATCCCCGACCGCCAGGTCATAGTCAAAAACGGGCGTCAGCACAGAATGAAGGTCAATTCTCTGTGAATCGGGATGGCTATGCGTCCACTTATGGTAACCGCTATTGGCTTCCATATTGGCATAGAGATCCGGGCCATTCAAGGGGAAACTAATGCGGGCGTTAGCATCAATATAGCCGCCGTAACCAACTGAATCACGAACGGTCCATTGCTTAGCGGTCGCCCCGTTGTTGTCGTGGTTCCAGTAAGCTCTCAAGTAGGCAAACGCCATACCAGCGAAACGGGTGTCGTTATTCTGGCACTCTTTTGCGTCGCCGCTGGGTTCATTGCGCTCGCTGCCTCTCTGGTACAGTAGTCTGCGGACACCACTGGTGTCACCGGTGTTATTTCCTGCCAAACCCGAGTCGCCGGGTACATCCCAGTCAATAAAATCACCGATGGCCAGACCGTTATGGGCGGCACCGTCATTTGACCAGACTTTTAATTCTCTGGCTACAAATTGCTGGTCAGCAACCCAATAGGTATTGGCTATCGGAGCCGGCGGCGAGCCCGGTGGCGTTCCGTATTGCGCGGTAACTTGCGGAGCTATCCATTTAAACGAAAAGGCCAAGCTGGTATCAGAGTTAACTGACCTGCCGGATTTCCAGGTTTGCAATATTCCGGAGGTTGACACGTTGGCGCTCTGGGCGGTTATCTGATAGACGGAGCTGGGATTACGCGGTCCCGCGTTAAATACCTGATTGGACATGATAGTGTCAGTACCCATAATACCGCCTATGGCATAGCTGCCGTCGTAGACGTAGACTTCAGTATTACCAGGGATGGAATCAATAGTGTCGCAATCCGGTTGAAGCGGACTATACCAATAATCCAGGCTAACACCTTTGATACCGCCGCCACCATACTGACCGTTGGTACCAACTCGCAGAGACACAACGCCAGTAGAAATCGTGTCCCAATTGGGAAGAAGAATGGTGTCTGTTACAATTAATGTGACAGGCATGGTGTCAATGTCGGACGGGCCTTGATGATCAAAATACACCTCTCCAAATACAATAGTTGTGCCACCGGCTTCGTTGATTTTCTCCTGGGTAATACCAGAAGCATCCAGATGGATGTTGCCGGTATCTTTGTTGTTGGTACCTTCTCCAATGGAACCGGCAAAGCCGACATCAGTCAACCATCCGGCCGGACCGGTCAATTCATCAGTGGTAACGTTCATAGTTGTAGAAGCGTTACCGATGTTTTCTATCAATACGGGAATATTCTTTTGCGAGTCAGGCTTAACAAAAGTCGGCCAGGTGATTTCCGAAATGCTGTAAATGATAACGGGAATCTGGTCTGGATCAACACAGGCCATACGGAAGTGGCGCACCGGGTTGTCTCTCCCGACAGAGGCGTCAAATAATGGAGAACCGGGGTCTAAATCATTGACATACTGAATATGCAACCATTCCACACCGTTTCCGTCAGGATAAGCCACAGGTCTCGGGAACACATCCGTAACGAGGCTCCAGTCATCCCAAGCAGTACGAGTAGGAAATCCTTGAGGAATCATGGACGGCCAGTGATCTGCATCACACGGTCCAACCGTGCCGCCGGCGGAATCACATTCCGGGGTCGGGGAGTTGGTCAAGTTATGCGGCAGGTCGAAAGTGGTACCGTTGTCATCAGAAATAGCCACTACGATTTCACCGTTGACGCCGCCGCTGCCACTGCGTTTGGAACAATCCCAAATACCCGGACCAGCGTGGCCTTCCCAGAGGTCCACGGCCGTGATATAAATGTTGGTATTACATTCAGCAATATTGATTTTGCCGTAATGCAGATTGTTAGGGTTTCCATTACAGCTATCAGGGTCAGGCATCAGCTGCATGACAGTTCTGGCTTCGCCGCTATTAGGCTCTACAGTACCAAAACTTTCCCGCCAGTGGAACACGCGGCAGCCAAAGGTGGACTCTCCCTGGTCGCGAAAACGGGCCCAGTTAAAGCCGACCCAGGCTATGTGCAATTCATCAGCATCGTCCCACAAGCCGTCGAAATCATCAAACGGCACCCAATCGGCAGCATCTTCATCAGTATGCGTAATGTTCTTGGTCGGGCCCCATGATACGCCGTAATTTGTGGAAATTTGACAATACAAATCAGTTGCGCCGCTAGGGCTATTGACGTCGGAACAGGTGTCACAGCCGCCGGGCGGTGGAAGATTTGCAAGATAGAACAAAGCCACTTTACCGGATTGTTTGGAGGCTTCTATACCAGGTGCAATTGACTCCGTGGTATCAACCACATAAGGACAATCCCAATTACTGACCGCCGGGGAGGCACAGCTGGAGAGTTGTCCAAGTGCAAAATTGGCAGTATTACCTTCCTTGCGGAAATAATACTTAACCGCATTACCACCAACAGTCTGGGCAAAAACGTGGGTAATGTGTTGACCGGTCGGACGCGTTTGAAACGCAATATGCGGCCAGATGATATTGGCGGCGTCACCTGTATAGGGATTCCCAACCGTTTGAATCTCATCAGGAACCTGGACAAACTGTGAAAAACCGCCGTCTTGGGTGGGGTCATACCAAACAACCGGATCAAAGGCCGTGACATCACCTTCAGGGTTGTAGTGACCACATACGATCGCCTGGTTTCCTTTGGTTATTTCCATATTGAAATAACCGGAACGCTGCGGGTCAAAGGTCATTTGAATTTCTGATGTATAGACACCAGCCAAAGCATCATATTGGGCATAAGACGGGCCGCGATGTCCCGAGCCCAGGGTGGCATTGTTGGAATTCATAAAGACGGAATGGATAAGCGCCAAGCTGTCGGCACCTTCTAAATTACGGCCGGCACGAATCATTCTACCCTGATAGTAATTGGCCTGATAATCGTAATAGGTGGCCCCCAAAATTGCTCCGGGAGACGCCGAAGGTGAAGATGCACCCAAAGATGCGTCCTGGTAACCGCCTTTAGACGCCGAGGCCGAGGTATTGGCCTGGGTTTCAGGAATCACATAATCTAAAACCGCGCGGGCAATCGGGTTGTAAGGTTTACGCTTCTTTGGAGCAAAAGGCGACGCATCAGAAAAAACCGAACTCGCTGATACAGCGAGTATCAGTAAGGAGAGAATTAAGATATAAGGAATTCTCCTTGTCATTTAAAGCTCCTTTCCAGAGTTAAACTAAAGTTCCCAAGTATTTTCATTCTTTCAACGCTAATGCGTTACAACGGGAAAGTTAAAACTTGTTCGCCACCTTTTCAGTGACAAACTCAAAACTGCTTTTGTTACTCTTCTTATGATTCACCTCCATTCGTTTCGTCCATCATTATTAAAAAGTCCTAACTCAAAGAATTAATGTTTATAGTGATCGGTCTTTATTCGTCTTGACTACTTGAAGTAAAAACGTTAGCAAATATACCGTTTTTGAATGACTCTCCGTTTTTTGCTGCAACGAGTCCAGTCACTTCAGACTAAATCCGTTTTCCTGATGTCAAAAACATCAGTAAACATTTAGAGTGCGCTCCCCTCACAAAGGTAACACTCCAATTGTGGGTCAACACAATTATAGAAATTATTAGCATTTATGTCAAGATTTATTGCCCATTTTTCAATCAAAAAAAGACCTCCTGGCCGCAGGATTTGCAGGCTGGAAAAGGCCTATTATCAAGGCCTTTTCGACTAATCGACAATTTTGTCCGGCGCAATTATTGCGGGGGTCTCGGTCCATATCGATACAAGAAATTGATCAAATAGGAGGCATCTGCCACATTGACCAGTCCATTGGAATCCGCATCTCCTGACTGCATGGGGGCAGGCGATGGGCCGTTACGGTAAAGGTATCTAATCAGGTAGACCACATCATTCATTGTATAGGCTTGGCTGCCGTCCACGTCGCCGCGCAAGAAGTTGACTATTCTGAAATGAGTCAACAGTGTATCGGCTAGTGCGCCCGGTACATCTCTGGCAATAAACCTGACAGAATATACAAAGCCTAATTCTGAAGCATCGGGTACGTATGTGACCGAGCCCGAGCCGTTACCAGAATCAACAAACACTGCTCCCACTGGGCCTATGTCATTAACCAATTGAATTGTATTGAGATCTAAATCTGTGGCATTAACCCTCAACCTTCCTATCACATCTACAAAGAAGTTAATCGTGTCAGGCAGTACTGTAGTAAAGGTCGGGGCATGGTTACCAAATTCGGCCACATTGACCTGTACAATCCTCGTAGTGACACCGGACAGATTATCGGTTGAGGTAAAGCTGATGTTGTAAGTGCCTGCCTGGGTGAAGCTTGGAGTCCAATTAAAGGTTTTGAAGCTAAGCGTGCCGGCAAAGATTGCTCCGGTCGGCAAACTGGTCGCACCCAGCGAAGTAACAAGTCCATCAAAGTCCTGGGCTAAAACAGTAAATATCAGGGAACTACCTTCAACAATATTGAAAGGTCCGGTTCCCAATGAGAAAGTCAGGACCGGCGGTTGGTTTCTATTGAATACTTGGACAGTGCGAGTGCTGCTCAATCTGAATATAGTGGTGTCCACCTCATCAATAGCCTTGACCACATAGCTATAGAGATTGGGGTTGGAATTCCCCTGTGTGTAGTTAGGAGTAAATCTGAATACTCCAGAGCCATTTCCTGAATCGAAGAATGTCATATTGGTCGCCAGAGTATCTGCCCCCGACAACATCACTTTTAGACTTGGGGTGGTCGAATCCGGATCAAAGGCGCTGAACACGAGCACCAAAGTGTCGCCCTCGAAAATAGAATTAGACGGTGCCGGCAAACTTAAGAAAGGAGTTTGGTTAACGTCGGTGACGGTGATTGTTATAGTCTGTGTATCAATCAGCGTCGGCACATCGGCATCTGTGGCAGTGAAAGTCACGGAATAAACTCCGGCGTCATAGAAACTTGGCGTCCAGGTAAATCTGCCTAAGAAATTGCCGCTATCTTTAAAAACGGCAGTTCCGGGAAGTGGCGCTGCCGAAAGAATCGGCGGTACCTGATCCAAGTCAAACGTAGTAACATAGAAATTCAAAGTGGCGCCTTCATTGACAATACGATTAGCAAGAACTTGAAGTACTGGCGCCTGCGGACCGGCCTCGATCACATTGACGGTCATAGTCATGGTGCCGACACTGGAGCTGTCATCAACCACATCGAATTCGAGATCATACTGCCCGGCCTGGGCGAAATTCGGTTTAACTTTCAACGTGGCCATGCCGTTGCCGTTGTATGTAAACGAGAAGTTTTGTGGCAGAGGGGTACCCACGCCGACAGAGATAGTCACCGCGCCGCCATCCGGGTCGCGCGCCGTAAATACTTGTGTTACTGAATCTCCTTCAACCACCGACGGAGACGGAACTGAATCAAACACTGGTGCCTGGTTGCCCCCATCATATACCTGAATCAATACAACTTCCTTGTCAAAATCAATGCCGTCATGAGCTTTGAATTCGACAAATTTTAAGCCCGATTGCACAAAGCTCGGGGTAAATGTAAACACGGCAGTTCCATTGCCATTGTCCACCAATGTCGCTTGACCCGCCAGGTTAGTCATGTTGGCCGAAAAATACGGCGTCATGGTAGCATCGGGGTCGGTAGCCGAAAGGTTAATCACCAACGTCTGTCCCTCAACTACTGTCTTTGGACCGATGGGCGCCAATATCGGCGGGATATTAACATCAACGACTGTCACTTGTGTCGTTGTATTTCCAGTCAGTTGCGGGGTGCCTTCGTCAGTAGCCAGGAAAGTAATCGAATTAACGCCTTCCTGTCCCTGAACCGGCATAAACCTGAAAGTACCGGTTTTGTTGCCGTTGTCTATGAATGTGGCGTTCACAGGAAGACTTATCACTGAAAGAGAAAGAGTATGTGACAGCGTCTGGTCAGTGGTGTCCTTGGCCGTTACGGTGAATACCAGGGTATCGTTAACTTCGACTGCAAACGGTCCCGCCGGAACAAAAGTCGGAGGTTGGTTAAGCTCCATAGTGACAATAAACGAGATTACTGTAGTAGTGCGGACAGTCGCTCCGGAATCCGATGCGAGGAACCGCACGGTATCAAGGCCGGCATCAAAAAGATTTGGATTATAAGTCAATACTCCGCGGCCGTTGCCGCTGTCCACAAAAGTATAATGTTGTAATACCGTATTGACCGAGAGTGTTACGCGAGTTCCTTCAGGGTCAACGGCGTGAATCGGGATAACCAAAGTAGATTGTTCAGTGACGGCAAAGTTTCCAATAGAATCAAACACAGGTGGTTGGTCGCCGGATTCAACTATCGTAAATGTTACCAGTTCGCTGTCGACGGACAATGAATCATCAGTGGCGTAGAAGGTTACGCCATAAACGCCTGCCTGGACATAACTGGGGGTCCAGCTAAATAAGCCGTGGCCGTTGCCACTATCAACAAGAGTAGCACCCGCAGGTAAAGTTGTTGTCGTCAGACCAGGGAAGCTTTCGGCATCTGTAGAAATAACTACGAATGAGAGTAGGACGCCTTCAGTTCCATTCTTATTACCAATCGAATTAAGGACCGGCAGTTGGTTGCCAACATCGATTACAGTAATGATGACCACTTGACTATCTATGGCACTGCCATCGGAAGCGAAGAACGTAATCGGATAGACGCCATTCTCGGAATATGTCGGTGTCCAATTAAACGTGCCGGTGCCATTGCCATTATTTACAAAGGTCGCGCCCGCAGGCAGAGCCGAAGTCGCCAGAGTCGGAGTGGTGCCATCCGGGTCAATCGCCGAGACATTGAATGTCAAATTGAATGTCTCGGTCACTGAAGTATCCGGTATTTGTGCCAGAACCGGTGCATTGTTGCCGGAATTGTTGACAGTAATTGTAACGACTTCACTATCGATCGCAGTTGAATCATCGGTGGCATAGAAAGTGAGGTTATATATACCCGATTGCGTGAATCCTGGAATCCAGTTAAATCCTCCACGACCATTGGCGCTGTCTACAAATGTTGCACCAGCCGGCAGAGTTGAAGTTGTCAAAAGCGGCGGGAATCCTTCCGGATCGGTGGCAGTGACTGCGAAGGTCAACAAGTTTCCTTCGGTTGCCAGTTTGGCGCCAATTGTTGCCAGAACCGGGAATTGATTTCCGGCGTCATTGATAGTTATGACTACTATATCGGTGTCCGCAGCGGTACTGTCATCAGTGGCAAAGAACGAGACAACATAGACACCGCTCTGTACGAACGAAGGTGTCCAGACGAATCCGCCGCGACCGTTTAAGCTATCTACAAAAACGGCACCAAGCGGCAAGGTTGAAGTTGTCAGATGCGGAATGTTTTCAGCGTCGGTTGATGTGACTCTAATTCTTAGCTGCACCCCTTCAAGTCCTGTGGTGTCCGATATAAACGCCAACACTGGCGCCTGATTGCCGGCGTCGGTGACAGTTATGGATACAACTTCCGTGTCGACCGAGAAACCGTCACTCGAGCGGAAAGTAACATTAAATATTCCGCTTTGGAGATAGGTCGGGGTCCAGTTGAAATTGCCGGTGCCGTTGCCGTTGTTGACAAAAGTGGCGCCGGTGGGTAATGCCGAAGTCGTCAAATTCGGAGTGACGCCTTCAGGATCGACGGCAGTAATTACAAAATTCAAGTTAATATTTTCAGCTGTAGTTTGAGAGCCAATTGCAGTCAGCACCGGCGGCTGATTGCCGGCTTCGCCAACCGTAATCGTTACAACTTCACTGTCAACTCTGCCTAATCCATCAGTGGCCCTGAACGTAATATTATAAATACCCGACTGGGTGAATCCCGGAGTCCAGGAGAACGAGCCGCGGCCATTAGTGCTGTCAACAAATGTGGCACCGGTGGGACGGGTCGAGGTCGTTAGAATCGCAAAGGTGCTATCCGGGTCAGCCGCTGTTACTAAGAATGTTAGATTGACACCTTCTTCTGCGGTTTTGTTACCAATGGCAGCAAGAATTGGCGCCTGGTTCCCGGCTTCATTGACTGTAATGGTTATGACTTCGCTGTCAATTGACGAGATATCGCTGGCATAGAAAGTAATGTTATATGAACCGCTTTGTACGAATGCCGGGGTCCAGTTGAAAGTGCCGGTGCCGTTACCATTGTCAACAAATGTGGCGAGAGTCGGCAAGAGCGAAGAAGCCAGCACGGGAATAGTCCCGTCAATGTCAGTCGCTGTAATATTGAAATTGAGAAGAATGCCTTCAGTGACAATCTTGTTGCCTATCGTCGCCAACACCGGCGGCTGATTGCCTCCGTCAACTACTGTTACAGTTACAATCTCACTGTCGCGTGCGGCCCCATCAGAAGCAAAGAAAGTAAAGTTATATGTACCGGACTGCGAGAAATTGGGCGTCCAGTTAAACGTGCCGGTGCCGTTGCCATTATTCACAAAAGTCGCGCCGGTCGGAAGTGTGGTGGTGAACAGGGACGGGATGGTATTGTCCGGATCGGTGGCGCTAACTCCAAAGTTCAGATTGACGCCTTCATTCGTAATCTTGGCGCCTATGGGAGCCAGCACAGGAATCTGGTTGCCGGCCTCATTAACGGTAATTCTGACAACTTCGCTGTCGGCTGCTAAACCGTCAGAGGCGAAGAAAAATACAAAGTAAGTGCCGCTCTGCACAAATGTCGGACTCCAGTTGAACGTGCCCGTGCCGTTGCCGTTATTTACAAAGGTGGCGCCGGTCGGAATATCAGTAGCGCTCAAAGTCGGTGTGGTGCCGTCCGGATCGGTTGCGGAAATATTGAAGTTAAGATTGGTACCTTCAAGAACTGTCTTCTGTCCAATAGTAGCCAACACCGGGAACTGATTACCGGCATCGTTCACTGTTATTTGCACCACTTCGGAATCTACCAAAAATCCATCCGAAGCGCTGAAAGTAACGTTGTATACTCCTGCTTGGACAAAGGTCGGCGTCCAGTTAAATGTACCGGTGCCGTTGCCATTGTTGATGAAAGTAGCGCCGGTCGGCAGCGTTGAAGTCGTGAAGCTGGGTGTAGTGCCATCCGGGTCAGACGCTGAAATACTGAAGTTTAGATTGAGACCTTCGGTGACATTTCTGGCGCCAATCGTTGCCAGCACCGGCGCCTGGTTGCCGACATCGCCGATTGAAATGGTGACTATTTCACTGTCGGAGAGAACTCCATCGGAGGCGACAAAAGTAACATTATAAATTCCCGCCTGTGTGAAATTGGGAGTCCAGTTAAAAGTACCGGTACCGTTGCCATTATTCACAAAAGTTGCACCGGAGGGCAATGGAACCGCTACGAATCCGGGAATGCTGGCATCGGGATCAGTGGCACTGATGGTAAAGTTTAGATTGAGACCTTCGGTTCCGGATCTGGGACCAATTGCGGCCAATACCGGCCGTTGGTTACCGGCTTCGATAACAGTGATCGATACAAATTCGCTGTCTCGACGAGCCCCATCAGTTGCCACAAATTTTACAGTATAGAGCCCGGCCTGAATAAAGGTTGGTGTCCAGTTGAAGCTGCCGGTGCCGTCGCCATTATCTGTGAAGAGTGCACCAGAGGGAATTGGGGTTGCGGAAAGCGATGGGGGTAAGCCATCCGGATCAGTGGCAGAAACGTTGAATGTCAGCTGAACGCCTTCAGTAGTTGCTTTCGAACCAATCGGCGCCAGGTCAGGCGACTGGTTTCCGGCCTCGTTGACGGTAATAGTAACGCGTTCACTGTCGATGGCCGCGCCGTCAGACGCATAGAATGTGACATTATGTGTGCCACTTTGAGTAAATGTCGGAGTCCAGTTAAAGCTGCCCGTGCCGTTGCCATTGTTAACAAAGTTTGCTCCCGGAGGGAGTGTTGAGGTCGTGAGCGATGGAGTGGTGCCATCAGCATCTGTGGCTGATAAATTGAAGTTGAGATTTATACCTTCGGTAACGCTCTTGGCACCTATCGGAGCCAGCACAGGAGCCTGGTTGCCGCCTTCGGTGATAGTGATCTGAACGATTTCGGTATCAACCAATGCGCCATCCGTTGCGCGGAAAGTCACAAAATAAACACCTGATTGGATAAATGTCGGGGTCCAGTTAAACGTGCCGGTGCCGTTGCCATTGTTAACAAACGTGGCGCCGCTTGGAAGTGTCGATGTATTCAAACTCGGAATTGTCTGATCGGCGTCGGTGGCGGACACGTTGAAGTTAAGTTGGACGCCTTCATTGACAGTTTTATTGCCAATCGCAGCCAGCACAGGAGCCTGATTGCCGGCTTCGTTAACTGTTACAGAAATAATTTCGCTGTCGGCGATGAGTCCATCTGAGGCAATGAAGATTACAAAATAATTTCCTGACTGTACGAAACTCGGCGTCCAGCTGAAATTGCCCGTGCCATTGCCATTATTGACAAAAGTTGCTCCAGCCGGCAGCGTTGAAGTTGTCAGTATCGGGGCCGGGCCATCTACGTCAGACGCGGAGATACCGAATGCCAGTAACTGACCTTCGGTCACGCTTCTAGGCCCGATCGAGGCCAGAACCGGCGCTTGGTTGCCGGCTTCGTTGACGGTAATCGATACAATTTCTGTGTCAACTAATGTACCATCAGTAGCTCTAAATCTTACGCTATATGTTCCCGCTTGCACAAATGTCGGAGTCCAGTTAAATGAGGCTGTGCCGTTGCCGTTGTTTACGAATGTCGCACCGGTGGGAAGTGTTGAAGTAGTAAAGTTAGGAATCGTGCCATCCGGGTCCGTGCCGGAAATGTCGAAATTGAGATTGACACCTTCCGTGGTTGATTTGGAACCTATCGTTGCCAATACCGGCGCCTGATTGCCGACATCGTTCACTGTGATGACGACTATTTCAGTATCAACTAGTGAGCCATCGGAGGCGCGGAACGTGATACTGTACGAACCGCTTTGAATAAAAGTAGGTGTCCAATTGAAAGTACCGGTGCCATTCAAGTTATTTACAAACGTTGCACCGCTCGGCAAAGTTGAAGTTGTCAAAGACGGAATGGTGCCGTCAACATCAGTTGCCGAGATATTGAAGTTGAGATTGACGTTTTCATTCACACTTCTTGGGCCGATAGCGGCCAGCACCGGCGCCTGATTGCCGACTTCGTTGACAGTTATGAGTACAATTTCGGTGTCAACGGCCACACCGTCGGAAGCTCTGAAGACGATATTGTATGTACCACTCTGGGTAAAGTTTGGAGTCCAGTTAAACGTGCCGGTGCCATTGCCGTTATTAACGAACGTGGCGCCGCTGGGCAAAGTGGAAGTATTAAGCGACGGTATAGTGCCATCGGCATCGGTAGCAGAAATATTGTAATTCAAGTTCACATTTTCAGTTACACTTCTCGGGCCAATAGTAGCCAAAACCGGCGCCTGGTTGCCGGCATCATTGACGCTTATTGCCACAATTTCGGTGTCAACCAGTGTGCCGTCCGAGGACCGGAATCTAACATTGTAAGTTCCGCTTTGAGTAAATGTCGGTGTCCAGTTAAATGTACCGGTGCCGTTGCCATTATCCACAAAGGTAGAGCCGCTGGGCAAATTGGGTACATTGAGAATCGGCGTGGAACCGTCGGGATCAGTCGCAGACACGTTGAAATTCAAATTGACACCTTCGGTCACGTTTTTCGGACCGATTGTAGCCAATACCGGCGGCTGATTGCCCGACTCGTTGACAGTGATTTGTACTATTTCAGTGTCTCTCAATGGTCCATCGGTAGCACGGAAAGTTATATCATAACTTCCGGCTTGAGTGAATGTCGGCGTCCAGTTGAATGTGCCAGTGCCGTTGCCATTATTTACAAAGGTCGCTCCTGAAGGAAGAGTTGATGCTGTGAAGCTTGGTATCGTACCATCAGGATCGGTGGCTGAAACGTTGAAATTTAAATTTACGCCTTCAGTAACGTTTCGCGAACCAATCGTAGCCAAGACCGGTGGTTGGTTACCGGCTTCAAGTACTGTTATCTGGACAAGTTCGGAATCATTTAACACACCGTCAGAGCAATAGAAGAGAACATTATAGGTACCGGCTTGAATGAAGGTCGGTGTCCAGCCGAAATTCGCAGTGCCGTTACCGTTATATACAAATGTTGCACCGTTGGGGAGTGGGCCGCTTGAGATGGTAGGTATGGTACCATCAGGGTCTGCGGCGCTCATGCCAAATGAAAGATTAATACCTTCCGTGGTGCTCCTGGCGCCGATAGTGGCTAACACTGGGCGCTGATTGCCGCCATCACTGACGGTAATCTGAACTACTTCGGTATCAACTAAAGTACCATCGGTGGCACGGAATGTGACGGGATAAATTCCAGACTGAACAAAAGTGGGAGTCCAGCTAAAGGTACCGGTGCCGTTGCCATTGTTGACAAATGTGGCGCCAACTGGAAGCGTTCCGGTTGTAAAGTTTGGTGTCGTTCCATCCGGGTCGGTGGCGGAGATATTGAAGTTAAGTAGAATACCTTCAGTGACACTTCGCGGCCCGATGGTTGCAAGAACCGGCGCTTGATTGCCGCCTTCATTGACCGTTATAGAAACAATTTCGGTATCGCGGGCAACACCGTCCAAAGCACGGAAAGTAATGTTATAGGATCCGCTCTGGGTAAAATTGGGTGTCCAGTTAAACGTTCCGGTGCCGTTGCCGTTGTCGACAAATGTCGCACCGCTTGGCAATGCCGAAGTGGTCAAGCTTGGAGTTGAGCCATCCGCATCGGCGGCTGACACTGCAAAGTTTAGATTTACGTTTTCAGTTACGGTCCTGGCGCCTATTGGATTAAGAACCGGCGGCTGGTTGCCTGATTCATTAACGCTGATTACTACTATTTCTGTGTCAATCAGGGCTCCATCCGAAGCTCTGAATCTGACGTTATAAGTACCACTCTGTGTGAAGTTCGGTGTCCAATTAAACGTTCCGGTACCGTTCAGGTTATCAACAAAGGTCGCGCCGGTCGGCAGGGCCACGGCACTAAGCGAAGGTGTGGTACCGTCGGGGTCGGCTGCGGAGACGCTAAAGTTGAGATTGGTACCCTCTGTTACACTTTTCGGCCCGATTGTCGCCAGGACGGGAGCCTGGTTACCGGCATCGTTGACTGTAATGACGACAATTTCGGTATCTACAGCAGCACCATCAGTTGCTCTGAAGACAACGTTATAATTTCCTGATTGCGTGAAGGTCGGCGTCCAGTTGAAAGTACCCGTGCCGTTGCCGTTGTTGACAAACGTGGCGCCCGAAGGAAGTGTTGAGCTGGTAAAGCCTGGCGTAGTGCCGTCTACATCGGTGGCAGAAATATTGAAGTTCAGATTGACGCCTTCGGTGACGTTTTTGTTTCCGATTGTCGCCAACACAGGAGGCTGATTGCCGCCTTCAGTTACAGTTATCTGAACGACTTCAGTATCTACCAAAGCGCCATCGGATGAGCGGAACACCACTGGATAGATTCCTGATTGCACGAAATTCGGTGTCCAGTTGAATGTGCCCGTGCCATTGCCGTTGTTGACAAACGTGGCGCCCGAAGGAAGCGTTGAGGTAGTAAATGTAGGCACGGTGCCGTCCGGATCCGTCGCGGAGATATTGAAATTGAGTAACACGCCTTCATTAACGGTCCGGGGGCCGATAGTCGGTAATACCGGCGCTTGATTCCCCGCTTCGTTGACTGTTAGGGAAACAATTTCGCTGTCAATGAGAGTTCCGTCAGAGGCATAAAATATTACAAAATAATTCCCGGCCTGGGTGAATGATGGGGTCCAGGTAAAAGTTCCAGTGCCGTTGCCGTTGTTTACAAAATTGGCTCCGGTGGGACGTGTCGATGTGCTCAACACCGGGAAGCCGCCATCGGCATCAGTGGCCGAAACACCAAACGAAAGCAATAGACCTTCAGTTACGCTTCTCGGTCCAATTGACGCCAGAACCGGCGCCTGGTTTCCAGTTTCGTTTACGGTAATCGAGACTACTTCAGTATCCACCAATGACCCATCAGTGGCGCGGAAAGTAACGTTATAGGTACCTGCTTGAACAAATGTCGGTGTCCAGTTAAACGTACCGGTTCCATTGCCATTGTTCACGAATGTGGCTCCTGAAGGAAGAGTTGATGTTGTAAAGTTCGGTGTCGTGCCGTCCGGGTCAGTCGAAGAAATATTGAAGTTAAGATTCACGCCTTCAGCAGTTGTCTTGGAACCTATAGTCGCCAATACCGGCGCCTGATTGCCGGATTCATTAACCGTAATCACTATAACTTCGGTATCGACCAACAGTCCGTCGGAGGCGCGGAAAGTCACATTGTAGCTGCCACTTTGTACGAAAGTGGGTGTCCAGTTAAACGTACCAGTGCCATTCCCATTATTTACAAAAGTAGCGCCCGTGGGCAGTGTTGATGTAGTGAAGCTGGGTGTGGTTCCATCGGGATCAGTCGCCGAGATATTAAAGTTTAGATTGACGCCTTCAGCAATATTTCTGGCTCCTATGGAAGCTAAGATCGGCGCCTGGTTGCCAACTTCATTAACCGTTATTGTTACAATTTCAGTATCACGGGCAACACCATCAAGCGCTCTGAAGGTAATATTATAAGTGCCGCTTTGAGCGAAGCTTGGCGTCCAGTTAAACGAACCAGTACCGTTGCCGTTATCGACAAAAGTGGCGCCAATGGGAAGTGTCGAGGTCGTAAGTGTCGGACTGGTGCCGTCGGCATCAGTGGCACTGACACTGAAATTCAAGTTTACATTTTCATTTGTATTTCTTGGGCCAATAGCAGCCAATATCGGCGCTTGATTGCCGGATTCATTGACGCTGATAAATACGATTTCGGTGTCGACCAATACGCCATCGGAGGCTCTAAACACAACGTTGTAAGTACCGCTCTGCGTGAAGTTCGGCGTCCAGTTGAAAGTTCCGGTGCCGTTACCGTTGTTAACGAAAGTGGCGCCGCTGGGCAGATTTCCGGCACTCATTATTGGCGTAGTGCCGTCCTGGTCGGAAGCGACAGTATTAAAGTTAAGATTGTTTCCTTCGGTGACATTTTTCGGGCCAATCGTAACTAACACCGGCGCCTGGTTGCCAGATTCATTGACGGTAATCTGTACCACTTCCGTGTCGGCCAGTGAACCGTCAGAAGAGCGGAAGGTAACACTATATAGCCCGGCTTGAGTAAATGTTGGCGTCCAGTTGAAAGTACCGGTACCGTTACCGTTGTTGACGAAGCTGGCACCTGAAGGAAGCGCTGATGTTGTGAATGTTGGAATTGTGCCATCGGGATCAGTCGCGGAAATATTAAAGTTAAGATTTACACCTTCAGTAACACTTCTGGCCCCAATTGTGGCGAGTACCGGCGGTTGGTTGCCCGCTTCGACTACTGTAATCTGCACCAGTTCGGAATCACTCAAAACACCATCCGAGGCATAGAAGAGGACATTATATATTCCGGCTTGAACAAAAGTTGGCGTCCAGCTGAAGTTGGCCGTGCCGTTGCCGTTGTAAACAAACGTAGCACCTGACGGGACTGAAACAGCATTGATTGTTGGGGTAGTGCCGTCAGGATCGGCGGCGGTCATTCCAAACGCCACGCTGATACCTTCAGTCGTACTCTTAGCGCCAATAGCGCCCAGAACAGGTCGCTGGTTGCCGGCATCGTTCACCGAAATTTGAACTATCTCGGTATCGATTAACGTGCCGTCCGAGGCGCGGAAAGTAACGTTGTAAACGGCGGCTTGAGTGAATGACGGCGTCCAGTTAAATGTTCCGGTGCCGTCACCGTTATTGACAAAAGTGGCGCCGGTTGGAAGAGTCGATGTTGTAAAGCTCGGCATAGTGCCATCGGGATCGGCCGCAGAAATATTGAAATTCAGATTTATACCTTCCGTGACCGAGCGGTTCCCAATCGTTGCCAACACCGGTGCCTGGTTGCCGGCATTGTTGACTGTTATTGTGACAACTTCTGTATCAACCAAAGATCCGTCGGTGGCTCTGAAGGTTATCGGGTAAGTTCCACTCTGTGTAAAGTTCGGTGTCCAGTTAAACGTTCCGGTGCCGTTACCGTTATTAACGAAAGTCGCACCGCTAGGCAGAGTTGAAGTGGTAAAGACAGGAGTGGTTCCGTCCGGATCAGCCGCATTAATACCAAAAGTAAGTAGAACTCCTTCGTTCACGCTCTTCGGGCCAATAAGTGCTAGTACCGGCGCCTGATTGCCGGCTTCATTAATAGTTATAGATACAATTTCGCTGTCGATAGCTACGCCGTCTGAAGCATAGAAAATCAGGAAGTAATTACCGGCCTGAGTGAATGACGGCGTCCAGCTAAACGAACCCGTGCCGTTGCCGTTATCCGTGAAAGTGGCATTGGGCGGACGAGTCGATGTCGAAAGTGTCGGAATGATACCATCAGCGTCCGTGGCGGAAACGCCAAAATTCAAATTCACGCCTTCAGTGGTGCTTCTGGAGCCTATTGTAGCCAGAACCGGTATTTGGTTACCGGCTTCGTTAACAGTAATGGTCACTCTCTCGGTATCAACGGCGGGACCATCGGTAGCTCTGAAAGTTACGTTATAGGTACCGGATTGTACGAATGTCGGCGTCCAGTTGAATGTACCGGTGCCGTTGCCATTGTTAACAAAGGTAGCACCGCTGGGAAGAGCTGATGTAGTAAAAGTTGGTGTAGTGCCATCGACGTCAGTGGCGGATATCACAAAATTAAGATTAACATTTTCTGTAGTAGCCCGAGGGCCGATCGCCGCCAGAACCGGCGGCTGATTGCCGGATTCGTTGACAGTAATGACCACAACTTCAGTATCAATAGCGACTCCGTCTGATGCTCTGAAAGTAACAGGGTAACTGCCGGCCTGCACAAATGTCGGCGTCCAGTTAAATGTTCCGGTACCATTGCCGTTGTTGACAAATGTGGCGCCGGTGGGCAGAGTTGAAGTCGTCAAAACTGGCGTAGTGCCGTCGGCATCTGTGGCTGAAATATTGAAATTCAGATTAACATTTTCTGTAACCGACCTGCTACCAATCGTGGCCAGAATGGGCGCTTGATTGCCGGCTTCATTGACCGTGATTTGAACGGTTTCGCTGTCGGCTAAAACTCCATCGGAAGCAAAGAAGATAACGAAGTAAGTGCCGCTTTGAGTAAAGGTCGGAGTCCAAGTAAAGGTACCGGTGCCGTTACCGTTGTTCACAAAATTGGCGCCGGCCGGACGAGCGGAAGTACTTAATGTTGGGACAGTACCATCGGCATCGGTAGCAGAGACGTTGAAAGTAAGAAGAACATTTTCCGTAACGCTTCTGGAACCAATGGTGGCCAGTATCGGCGCCTGGTTACCAACTTCATTGACGGTAATAGTAACTATTTCAGTATCAATCAGAGAGCCATCGGAAGCCCGGAACGTAATGTTATAAGTACCGCTCTGGACGAACGTTGGCGTCCAGTTGAAATTGCCGGTGCCGTTGCCATTATTTACAAAGGTCGCACCGGAAGGAAGAGTCGAAGTTGTCAAAGATGGAATGGTACCGTCGGCGTCAGTAGCCGAAATTCCAAACGCCAGATTGACACCTTCAGTTGTTCCTTTGGAGCCAATTGCAGCAAGTACCGGCGCTTGATTACCAGCTTCATTAACGGTTACAGTAACAATTTCTGTATCGGTCAATGAACCATCAGTGGCGCGGAAGGTAATATTGTAAATTCCGGACTGCGTGAAACTCGGAGTCCAGTTAAATGTACCGGTTCCATTGCCATTATTTACAAAAGTCGCACCGGTGGGAAGTGTCGAAGTAGTCAGGTTCGGTGTCGTGCCATCGGCGTCAGTCGCAGAAATATTAAAGTTAAGATTAATGCCTTCGGCCACATTCTTAGCGCCAATAGCTGCCAGTATAGGCGGCTGGTTGCCGGTTTCGAATACGGTTATAACAACTATTTCAGTGTCAACCAGCACTCCATCTGAAGCACGGAAGGTAATATTATACACACCGGCCTGCACAAATGTTGGTGTCCAATTGAATGTACCGGTGCCATTGCCATTATTGACAAACGTGGCGCCACTGGGTAAAGCAGAAGTTGTCAGAACGGGTGTGGTGGCGTCGGCATCGGTAGCAGAAATATTAAAATTCAAATTTACGTTTTCAGTCGTGTTGCGTGAACCGATTGCTGCCAATACCGGCGTCTGGTTGCCGGCTTCGCCCACAGTAATTGTAACGTTTTCACTGTCAGTAGTGATACCGTCACCGGCGTAAAATCTTATGTTGTAAACTCCGGCTTGAGTAAATGTCGGCGTCCAAGTAAACGTGCCGGTACCGGTACCGTTATCAACAAAGTTGGCGCCGGTGGGACGAGTCGAAGTAGTCAGATTCGGTATGGTGCCATCGGCATCCGTAGCAGAAACGTTGAATGTGAGGAGGACGCCTTCTGTGGTGCTCCTGTTGCCAATTGTGGCCAAAATCGGCGCCTGATTTCCGGATTCAGTAACTGTAATAGTCACTATTTCAGTATCAACTACCACTCCATCGAGCGCGCGGAATCTGACAGGATAACTACCTGCTTGAACGAATGTGGGAGTCCAGCTAAACGAGCCGGTGCCATTGCCATTATCCACAAAGGTCGCACCGGTCGGTAATGTCGAAGTTGTAAACGAGGAGGTTGTACCATCCGGGTCGGTGGCACTAACATTAAAGGCCAACAGAACTCCTTCAGCCACACTCTTGTTGCCGATTGCTGCCAGTACCGGCGGCTGGTTACCGGCTTCAATAACCGTTACTGTAATTTGTTCGCTGTCGACAGCGGAACCATCGGAGGCGTAAAACTTTATTGAGTATCCACCGGCTTGCGTAAAGTTCGGCGACCAGTTGAAGGTACCGGTCCCGTTGCCATTGTTCACAATGGTAGCGCCGCTCGGGAGAGTTGATGTGGTCAAATTGGGAATGGTACCGTCGGCATCGGTTGCGGAAATTCCGAAATTAAGATTGGCGCCTTCGGTTACTGACTTGGAGCCAATGGCCGCCAGAATCGGAGCTTGATTACCGGCTTCATTCACAGTTATTGAAACGACTTCGCTGTCTCTCAAGGTGCCGTCAAAGGCATAAAAGATTATAAAGTAACTGCCACTTTGAGCAAAAGTCGGCGTCCAGTTAAATGTGCCGGTACCGTTGCCGTTATCCACAAAAGTAGCACCGGCGGGACGCGTTGAAGTAGACATGATAGGCGTAGTGCCATCAGGATCAGTTGCTGATACTCCGAAGTTCAGATTAACACCTTCAGTTGTGCTTCTGGTACCAATAGTAGCCAGAACTGGCGCCTGATTACCGGCATTATTGACGGTGATAACTACAACCTCGGTATCTACTAATACGCCATCGGAAGCCCGGAAAGTGACATTATATGCTCCGCTCTGAACGAAAGTGGGTGTCCAGTCAAATGTGCCGGTGCCGTTGCCATTATTTACAAAGGTCGCGCCGCTGGGCAATGTTGAGGTTGTGAAATTAGGAAAGGATCCATCGCTATCAGTTGCCGAGATATTGAAATTCAGATTGACGCCTTCAGTAACTGACCGATTACCAATAGTCGCAAGTACCGGCGCCTGGTTACCGGCTTCATTTACAGTGATAGAAACAATTTCACTATCGGTAGCCAATCCATCCGTGGCATAAAAAATTACAAAATAGCTTCCGGCCTGTGCAAAAGTTGGCGTCCAACTGAACGTGCCGGTGCCATTACCGTTATTTACAAAGTTGGCTCCGGGCGGACGAGTGGAAGTTGTCAGATTCGGGGTAGTGCCGTCAGCATCGGCGGCTGAAATATTGAAATTAAGAGCCACTCCTTCGGTGGTACTTCTGGGACCAATTGTGGCCAAAATCGGCGCCTGGTTACCGGCATCAAGCACGGTGATAGAAACTCGTTCACTATCTACTGCCAAGCTGTCATCCGTGGCATAGAATGTAACATTAAATACACCGCTTTGAGTGAAAGTAGGCGTCCAGTTGAAATTGCCAGTTCCATTACCATTGTTTACAAATGTTGCGCCACTCGGCAATGCGGAAGTAGTCAAAACAGGCACAGGACCGTCGGCATTTGTGGCAGATATTCCGAAGGCGAGATTGACGCCTTCCGTTACTGTCTTGGCGCCTATGGGAGCCAGATCCGGCAAGCGGTTGCCAGCTTCATTGACGGTGATAATTACAATTTCAGTATCGACCAGAGGTCCATCGGAAGCTCTGAAGGTAATGTTATATGACCCACTCTGAATGAAAGTAGGAGTCCAATTAAACGTACCGGTGCCGTTGCCATTGTTTACAAACGTAGCGCCGCTGGGAAGTACCGAAGTGCTGAAACTCGGTATAGTGCCGTCGGCGTCGGTCGCTGAAATATTGAAATTAAGATTGACGCCCTCAAGAACGCTTTTTGCCCCGATAATCGCCAGTATCGGCGCTTGATTGCCGACTTCGTTAACAGTTATCTGAACAATTTCCGTGTCTACTGCAACGCCGTCCGAGGCCCTGAAGGTAATATTATAGGAACCACTCTGCGTAAAATTGGGAGTCCAGTTAAAGGTTCCGGTGCCGTTGCCGTTATTTACAAATGTTGCGCCGGTTGGCAATGCTGAAGTAGTCAGAGTTGGAATAGTGCCGTCGGCATCGGCGGCAGAAATGTTAAAGTTTAGATTGGCGCCTTCGGTAGTTGACCTGAAACCAATAGTCGCCAGTATCGGCGCCTGATTTCCTGCCTCATTAACACTAATTGTTACCAACTCACTGTCAGCCAGAGTGCCGTCAGACGAAATAAACGTGACATTATAAGGACCGCTTTGCGTGAAATTTGGAGTCCAGTTGAATGTGCCGGTACCATTGCCGTTGTTGACATAGGTGGCGCCTGATGGAACACCCACTGCCGTCATTGTCGGCGTGGTGCCATCAGCATCTGTGGCTGAAGTATTGAAGTTGAGATTGTTTCCTTCAGTAACGCTCTTGGCGCCAATCGCTGCCAATACCGGCCGCTGATTGCCGGCTTCGTTGACAGTAATAACTACTACTTCGGTATCAACCAATGTTCCATCGGTAGCTCTGAACGTAACATTATAAGAACCGGCTTGAGTAAATGTCGGTGTCCAGTTGAAACTACCGGTGCCGTTGCCATTGTTGACAAACGTCGCTCCGACTGGAAGAGTGGATGTGGTTAAATTAGGAGTGGTGGCGTCGGGATCGGTGGCGGAGATTGCAAACGCCAGACTGGCGCCTTCGGTCACGCTCTTAGCGCCAATAGCGGCTAACACCGGCGCTTGGTTACCTGATTCTACTATGGTGATGGCAACAAACTCGCTGTCTCTAAGTACGCCATCGGATGCCACAAATTTAACATTATATGAGCCGCTCTGCGTAAATCCGGGTGTCCAGTTAAACGTGCCCGTGCCGTTACCATTATCAACAAATGTGGCACCGGTGGGAATTGGTGTCGCAGTCAAAAGCGGTGCAGAGCCATCAGGATCATTGGCTGAAACGCCAAAATTCAGATTAACTCCTTCGGTGCCGCCTTTAGGCCCAATCGCAGACAGCACCGGGAATTGATTACCGGCTTCATTGACTGCAATAGATACAATTTCGGTATCAACTAATGTGCCATCCGAAGCACGGAAGGTAATGTTGTAAGTGCCGCTTTGAGTGAAGGTCGGCGTCCAGTTAAATGTAGCCGTGCCGTTGCCATTATTTATAAAAGTTGCTCCGGACGGAAGTGTTGAAGTTGTGAAACTCGGAATGGTGCCATCGGCATCAGCAGCAGAAATATTGAAATTAAGATTGACGCCTTCGGTAGTGCTCCGGCCTCCAATAGTGGCCAGCACGGGCGCCTGATTACCGGCTTCGTTAACCGTGATAGACACAATTTCGGTATCAACGAGAGCGCCGTCGGTGGCACGGAATCTGACCGGATAACTGCCGCTCTGTGTGAATGATGGTGTCCAGCTGAAAGTGGCGGTTCCATTCAAATTATCAATAAATGTGGAACCGGCGGGCAATGTCGAAGTCGTAAAGTTGGGGAATGTGCCGTCGGGATCCGTGGCCGACAAATTAAATGTCAGCAGTTGTCCTTCTGTAACTGATTTGTTGCCTATAGCAGCAAGTACGGGGAACTGATTACCGGCTTCAAGCACGGTAACGGTAACTCTTTCGCTGTCAGTGATAAGACCATCCGTGGCGTAAAATGTCACATTATATGTTCCGCTCTGCGTAAATGTCGGCGTCCAGTTAAAAGTGCCGGTGCCGTTGCCGTTATTCACGAATGTCGCACCGGTCGGCAGAGTCGAAGTTGTAAGATTGGGAATGGTGCCATCAGGATCGGCTGCGGAAACGCCAAAGTTCAAGTTCACATTTTCCGTTGTCGATCTGGCTCCGATTGTTGCCAGAACCGGGGCCTGGTTACCGGTTTCAATTACCGATATTTGTACAACTTCAGTGTCAACGGCGGCACCGTCTGAGGCGCGGAAGACTATGTTGTATAATCCGGCTTGAGTAAATGTAGGTGTCCAGTTGAACGTGCCGGTACCGTTGCCGTTATTGACAAACGATGCACCTGTTGGCAACGTCGAAGTTGTGAAAGACGGTATGACACCATCCGGATCAGTCGCCGAAATATTAAAATTGAGATTCACATTTTCATTGGTAACTTTGGAGCCGATTGCGGCCAGCACCGGAGTTTGGTTTCCTGCTTCGGTCACATTAATAGTCACAACTTCACTGTCGGTTATCAGACCGTCACTGGCAAAGAATCTAACGTTGAATGTGCCACTCTGCGTGAAATTGGGAGTCCAGTTGAAAGTTCCGGTACCATTACCATTGTTAACAAAGGTGGCGCCACTGGGTAAAAAGGTCGCAGTGAGAACTGGCGTGGTGCCATCGGCATCGGTGGCAGATATGCTAAAGTTAAGATTTACGCCTTCGGTAGTTGCTTTACTGCCGATAGCAGCCAAAACCGGCGCTTGGTTCCCTGCTTCGTTGACAGTAATGTTTACAACTTCACTGTCGGTGGCAGCCGCATCGGAAGCATAGAATCTAACAACATAATTTCCGCCTTGCATAAATGTCGGCGTCCAGCTGAAACTGCCAGTGCCATTACCGTTATTCACAAAAGTCGCGCCGGTTGGAAGTGTGGACGTTGTCAAATTTGGAATAGTGCCGTCAGGGTCTGTCGCAGAAATAGCGAAGTTCAAGGCCACGCCTTCAGTCGTTGATCTCGGCCCAATCGTTGCAAGGACCGGTGCCTGGTTACCCGCTTCGTTAACAGTGATTATTACAACTTCCGTATCCCGTAGTGGTCCATCGGAGGCCCTGAATGTAACCGCATAGCTTCCGGCCTGAACAAAGGTGGGAGTCCAGTTAAATGTGCCGGTGCCGCCGTTAGGAATAAAAGTGGCCCCTGTCGGTAACGTTGATGTAGTGAAAGTCGGCGTCGTTCCATCCGGATCTGTGGCAGAGATGACAAAATTAAGGTTAACACCTTCGGTGGTACTTCTCGGACCAATTAGTGCCAGAACTGGGGACTGATTTCCAGCCTCGGTAACCGTAACTGTTACGGTTTCACTGTCGGCCAAGGTACCATCGGTTGAAATTATAATCACGTTATAAACGCCGCTTTGAGTGAATGTCGGAGTCCAGGTAAAAGTACCTGTGCCATTCCCATTATTGACAAAAGTTGCGCCCGAAGGGAGAGTTGCGCCGGACAAAGTTGGTGTGGTCCCATCGGGGTCAGTGGCCGAGGCATTAAACGTCAACTGAATACCTTCAGTCGTAGATTTGGCGCCAATTGGGGCCAGCACCGGTCTCTGATTACCGGCTTCATTAATCGTTATCACAACGATTTCGGTATCAACGAGCGAGCCGTCCGAAGCTCTGAAGGTGACATTGTATGAACCGGCTTGAGTGAAACCTGGCGTCCAGTTGAATGTACCGGTGCCATTGAGATTGTCTACGAAAGTGGCGCCGGAGGGAAGTGCGGATGTCGAGAGAGTTGGTGTTGTTAAATCGGGGTCACTGGCGTTAACAACAAAGTTTAAGTTTAGACCTTCAGTTCTGTTTTTGGCGCCAATTGCGGCAAGAACCGGCGCCTGATTGCCGAGTTCATTGACAGTAATTAAAACCGTTTCACTGTCCGCCAGAATTCCATCCGAGGCAATAAAAGCAACTATATATGTGCCGCTCTGTGCAAAAGTGGGTGTCCAGTTAAATGTGCCGGTACCATTGCCGTTATTAACGAATGTTGCGCCAGTCGGCAATGAGACTGCACTCATGGTTGGAGTTGTGCCATCGGGATCGGTCGCTGAAGTATTGAAAGTCAAAAGAACATTTTCACTGGTGCTGCGCGGACCGATTGCCGCCAGAACCGGCCGTTGATTACCGGCTTCGGTAACCGTAATTGTGACATTTTCAGAATCGACTGCCAGAGAATCATCTGTGGCAAAGAACCTGACAGCATAAATGCCGTTTTGATTGAACCCCGGTACCCAATTGAAGGTGCCGGTGCCGTTACCGTTATCTATGAATGTGGCGCCGCTGGGCAAGGCTGAAGTCGTCAGATTTGGCGCGGTGTCTTCGGCATCTGTGGCCGATACGCCGAAATTCAGTGTCGCGCCTTCTACCACATTCTTGGAGCCAATCGTGGCCAGGACCGGCTGGCGATTACCGGCTTCCGCAACTGTAACAGTTACCATTTCGGAGTCGGAGGTGGAACCGTCATTAGCAATAAATCTTATGTTATAAATACCGCTTTGAATAAATGAAGGCGTCCAGGAGAATGTCCCCGTGCCGTTACCGTTATCAGTAAATGTCACTCCTGTCGGCTGTGGAGCCGCAGTCAAAACTGGGAAGGTGCCATCGGGGTCTGTGGCCGACACGCCGAATGAAAGCAAAACTCCTTCAGTTGCACTCTTGGCGCCTATTGGTGCCAAGACCGGACGCTGGTTGCCGGATTCGATAACTGATATTTGAACCACTTCGGAATCATTTAATGTACCATCGGAGGTGTAGAATAGAACATTATAAACTCCGGCCTGAATGAATGTTGGCGTCCAGCTGAAATTGCCAGTGCCATTACCATTATCGACAAAGGTAGCGCCTGACGGCAGCGTTCCCCTGTTTATCGAAGGAGTGGTTCCGTCCGGGTCGGCAGCTGTTACAACAAATGACAGATTAACATTTTCTGTAGTGCTCTTTGAACCAATGGCTGCCAAAACCGGTCGCTGATTGCCGGCTTCATTAACGGTAATAGCAACAATTTCACTGTCGATGAGTATTCCGTCACTGGCATAGAATCTAATATTGTACAAGCCGCTCTGAACAAAACTTGGTGACCAATTAAACGTGCCGGTGCCATTACCATTGTTTACAAATGTAGCGCCAGTCGGCAGAGTGGAAGTCGATAGTACGGGAATAGTGCCATCCGGGTCGGTGGCGGAAGTGCCAAATGTCAGCAGCACACCTTCTGTTGTGGACTTGGCGCCAATGGACGCAAGAACAGGCGCCTGGTTGCCAGCTTCATTTACGGTTATCTGAACATTTTCAGAATCAGTTCGGGCGCCGTCGGAAGCATAGAATTTTACATTATATACGCCGGCTTGAGTAAAGGTCGGTGTCCACGAGAAATTGCCGGTACCGTTTCCATTATTAACAAAAGTCGCACCCGTGGGAAGAGTAGATGTTGAAAGTGTCGGAGTCGTTCCGTCGGGATCAGTCGCCGATATGCCAAAAGCTAGCTGCACATTTTCAGTCACTGACCTGGCGCCAATGGGTGCCAGAATCGGCTCTTGATTGCCGGCTTCGTTAACTGTTATAGAAACTATCTCGCTATCCACGTCAGAACTATCGTCTGTCGCGTAGAAAAATACAAAGAAGTTACCGGCTTGGGTGAACGAAGGCGTCCAGTTGAAAGTACCGGTGCCGTTGCCGTTGTTGACAAAAGTGGCGCCGGCTGGAAGCGTTGAAGTTGTCAGAACTGGTACTGGTCCGTCCGGGTTTGTCGCCGAAATGTTAAAGTTTAGATTGACGCCTTCAGTCGTACTGCGCGGACCAATTGTCGCAAGTACTGGATTCTGGTTTCCGGCATCATTGACTGTAATCGTGATTATTTCACTGTCGACAGCAACTCCGTCCGTTGCTTTGAACGTGACATTGACCGGTCCGGATTGAACAAAATTTGGCGTCCAGTTGAACGTACCGGTACCGTTACCATTGTCTACAAAATTAGCGCCCGTTGGAAGTGTTAATGTCAAAAGAATCGGAATAGTAGCATCGGGATCCGTTGCCGATACACCGAAATTGAGATTTACGCCCTCGGTGGTGCTCTTATTTCCGATTGCGGCCAGAATCGGCGGCTGATTTCCCTGCTCGACGATACTTATAGTTACTACTTCGCTGTCAGTAGCGCTGCCATCGGACGCATAGAACGTCACAAAGTAAGTCCCGCTTTGAGTAAAGTTTGGTGTCCAGTTAAACGTACCGGTGCCATTGCCATTATCAACAAAAGTCGCACCGGAAGGACGAGTGGAAGTTGTCATGGCTGGAGTGGTGCCGTCGGCATCGGTGGCAGATACACCAAAGTTTAAGTTTACACCTTCAGTTGAACCCCGCGGGCCAATTGTCGCCAGAACGGGAGTTTGATTGCCGGCTTCCTGAACAGTAATTGTAATAATTTCAGTATCAACTGCAACTCCGTCCGTTGCTCGGAAAGTGACGAGGTAACTTCCAGCTTGAGTAAATCCGGGAGTCCAGTTGAAGGTACCGGTGCCATTGCCATTGTTGACAAATGTGGCGCCGCTGGGAAGTGTCGAAGTTGTAAATCCGGGGGTAGTGCCGTCGGGGTCGGTCGCCGAAATATTAAAGTTAAGATTGACGCCTTCGGTGACTGACTTGTTACCAATGGCTGCCAATACCGGCGGTTGGTTTCCAGTTTCGAGGACGTTTATTGAAATTCTTTCCGTATCTACCGCCACTCCATCCGTGGCACGGAAAGTGACGAAGTAGGAACCTGCCTGGCTGAAATTGGGTGTCCAACTAAATGTGCCGGTGCCATTGCCGTTATTTACGAAAGTTGCGCCAGTTGGCAAAGTTGAAGTAGTGAATGACGGTACGGTAGAATCCGGGTCAGTGGCAGAAATTATGAAATTAAGATTTATCCCTTCATTGACGGATTTGTTTCCAATAGGATTAAGGGTAACCGGCTGATTGCCGCCATCGGCAACAGTAATCGTAATTACTTCGGAGTCAACGGCTGAAGAGGCGTCGGTGGCATAGAAGGTAACGTTATATGCTCCAGCTTGATTGAAAAGAGGCGTCCAGCTAAATGTCCCAGTTCCATTGCCATTGTCCACAAAGGTAGCACCGTTCGGGCGGGCTGATGTAGTCAGAACCGGAATGGGACCATCGGGGTCACTGGCCGACACTCCAAAATTAAGATTTACACCTTCTGTAGCGGCTCTGTTACCAATGGCAGCCAGGACCGGCGGCTGATTAACATTGTTAACTGTAATCTGAATTACTTCAGTGTCAACCAGCGAGCCATCAGTGGCGCGGAAAGTTACCGGGTAAACTGCGGCTTGAGTAAAGTTGGGTGTCCAGTTGAATGTGCCGGTACCGTTGCCGTTATTTACGAAAGTCGCTCCCGAGGGAAGCGTGGATGTAGTAAAAGTCGGGGTGGTACCGTCCGGGTCGGTGCCTGATATGTTAAAATTAAGATTGGCGCCTTCATTGACCGACCTGTTGCCAACTGTAGCTAACACGGGAGGCAGGTTGACGTTGGTAACTGTTATCTGGACGATTTCCGTATCAACCAATGAACCATCTGATGCGCGGAAAGTGATGTTGTAGACCCCCGATTGAGTAAAATCCGGCGTCCAATTAAACGTGCCCGTACCATTGCCATTATCTATAAAAGTGGCGCCTGAAGGCAAAGTCGAAGTAGAAAACGTTGGAATGGTGCCGTCCGGGTCCGTTGCAGAAACACCAAAGTTCAGATTTTGATTTTCGTTTACCAATCGGTTTCCAATTGCGGTCAACACAGGATCTCGGTTGACGTTATTAACTGTAATTTGAACTATTTCTGTATCGACCAGTGTGCCATCAGTCGCCCGGAAGACAATATTATACGTCCCGGCTTGAGCGAAATTGGGAGTCCAATTGAAAGTGCCGGTGCCGTTGGCATTGTCTACGAAGGTAGCTCCGCTGGGAAGTGTTGATGTCGAAAAAGTCGGAGTAGTGAGGTCAGGGTCGGTGGCGGAAATGTTGAAATTGAGGTTGGCATTTTCGTTGACTGATCGGTTCCCAATGGCAGTCAGTACCGGTGGCTGATTGACATTGTTGACTGTAATCTGGACTACTTCCGTGTCAACCAGAGTTCCGTCAGTGGCGCGGAATACAATCGGATATACTCCGGATTGAGTAAAGTTCGGCGTCCAATTGAAAGTGGCTGTGCCGTTGCCATTATTTGTGAGCGTGGCGCCAGACGGCAGTGTCGAACTGGTGAATGTCGGTATGGTACCATCGGCGTCGGTTGCAGAGATATTAAAATTGAGATTGACGTTTTCATTGACTGACTTGTTGCCAATAGCGGCCAGCACCGGTGGCTGATTGATATTATTAACAGTGATTTGAATTACTTCAGTATCAACTAAGGCGCCGTCAGTTGCCCGGAAAGTGACCGGATAAACTCCGGCTTGAGTGAAATTTGGTGTCCAGTTAAATGTTCCGGTGCCATTGGCGTTGTCTATAAAGGTAGCGCCGGACGGAAGAGTTGAGCTCGTGAAGGTCGGAGTGGTACCATCCGGGTCGGTCGCCGAAATGACGAAATTCAAATTCTGGTTTTCATTGACTGACTTGTTGCCGATTGCAGCCAGCACCGGATCGCGATTGACATTATTTACCGTTATTTGAATTACTTCAGTATCAACTAAGGAACCATCACTGGCACGGAAAGTGACCGGGTAAACACCAGCTTGAGTAAAGTTCGGCGTCCAATTGAAAGTACCCGTGCCGTTGGCATTGTCTACAAAAGTGGCGCCGGTTGGAAGTGTCGATGTAGAAAAAGTTGGAATGTTTCCATCGGGGTCGGTGGCTGATATTACAAAGTTAAGATTTACATTTTCATTGACCGACTTGTTGCCAATTGTCGCCAGCACGGGCGCACGATTTACATTGTTGACAGTTATCTGAACTACTTCGGTGTCAGTCAAAGAGCCGTCGGTGGCACGGAAGGTCACATTATAAAAACCCGATTGAGTGAAATTTGGTGTCCAGTTAAATGTTCCGGTACCGTTAGCGTTGTCTATAAAGGTAGCGCCGGTCGGAAGAGTAGAGGTGGTAAAAGTCGGAATATTGCCGTCGGGGTCGGTGGCAGATATTACAAAGTTGAGATTGGCATTTTCATTGACCGTCTTGTTGCCGATTGCCGCCAACACCGGATCACGGTTCACATTATTAACTGTTATCTGAACTACTTCGGTGTCTGTCAAAGAGCCGTCGGTCGCCCGGAAAGTGACATTATATACACCGGCTTGCGTGAAATTCGGCGTCCAATTGAAAGTGCCGGTGCCGTTGGCGTTGTCCACGAATGTAGCGCCGGACGGAAGAGTTGAGCTCGTGAAGGTCGGAGTGGTACCATCCGGGTCTGTCGCCGAAATATTAAAGTTTAGATTTACGTTTTCATTGACCGACCGATTGCCAACAGCCGCCAGAACAGGCGCCTGATTGACATTATTCACTGTTATTTGGATTACTTCACTATCAACTGCCGATTGGGCATCGACGGCTCTGAAAGTTACCGGATAAACTCCTGATTGGGCAAAAGTCGGCGTCCAACTGAAAGTACCGGCACCGTTGCCGGTGGGAGTAAACGTGGCTCCTGCGGGTAAAGTCGATGTTGTAATTGTAATGGTACTTTCGGCATCAGTGGCGGTGACACCAAAGGTCAACAAGACATTCTCGTTGACCGATTTATTTCCAATCGGAGCGAGGACCGGTTGCTGATTACCCGCTTCATTAACTGTTATGGTAACTATCTCACTGTCGACCACAGATGAATCATCTGTGGCATAAAATGTTACATTATACAATCCCGATTGGATATAAGTTGGCGTCCAGTTAAAAGTCCCGGTGCCATTTCCGTTATCCACAAAAGTAGCCCCGCCGGGTCGGGTCGAAGTTGTCAATACCGGAATTGTGCCATCGGGGTCGGTGGCAGAAACGCCGAAGTTTAGATTTACATTTTCTGTGGTTGATCTGGCGCCGATGGCGTTTAACACCGGTGCATCATTTATGAAATTGACGGTTATGGTGACATTTTCTGTATCAACTGCCAAAGCCGCATCCGTGGCAAAGAATCTGACTAGATAGCTTCCGCCCTGGTTTGAGGCCGGAGTCCAGTTGAAAGTACCCGTGCCGTTGGTGTTATCTACAAATGTAGCGCCGGTTGGCAAAGTAGAGGTTGTCAATACCGGAATAGTGCCGTCCGGGTCGGCTGCGGAAACTCCAAAATTGAGGTTTAGACCCTCGTTGGTTGACCTATTCCCGATTGTCGTCCACACCGGAGTCTGATTGACATTATTAACCGTTATTTGGACGATTTCGGTGTCGACCAGCGTGCCGTCGGTGGCCCGGAACGTCACATTATATATACCGGCTTGCGTAAAATTTGGTGTCCAGTTAAACGTAGCAGTTCCGTTAGCGTTATCCACAAAAGTCGCGCCGGAAGGCAAAGTTGAACTGGTAAATGTAGGCGTTGTGCCATCAACATCAGTTGCAGACGCTACAATATTAAGATTCTGGTTTTCATTAACTGACCGGTTGCCGATTGCGGCCAGCACCGGCGGCTGGTTGACATTGTTGACCGTTATCTGGACAATTTCCGTATCCACCAGAGTACCATCCGTTGCTCGGAATGTAACCGGGTAAATCCCCGCTTGAGCGAAAGTCGGTGTCCAGTTAAATGTGGCAGTACCATTCCCATTATTTGTAAGCGTGGCGCCGGTAGGAAGAGTCGAGCTGGTAAACGCGGGTATGGTGCCATCGGGGTCGGTCGCTGACATATTAAAATTAAGATTAACACCTTCATTAACGGACTGGTTGCCAATAGCTGCCAACACCGGCGGCTGATTGACATTGTTGACAGTGATTTGAACGACTTCAGTGTCAACTAACGCACCATCTGTTGCCCGGAAGGTTACGGGGTAAACCCCGGATTGGGCAAATGTTGGCGTCCAGTTGAATGTGCCTGTGCCGTTGCCATTATCTACAAAAGTTGCACCAAGAGGCAAAGTAGAAGTTGTAAATGTCGGGACGGTGCCATCAACATCAGTGGCCGAGACGTTGAAATTTAGGTTGGCATTCTCGTTAACTGACCTGTTCCCAATTGTCGCCAATACCGGAGCTTGTGGAACATCAGTTACGGTTATCTGGATAACTTCCGTATCGACCAGCGTACCGTCAGTGGCCCGGAAAGTTACCGGGTAAACCCCGGCTTGAGTGAATGTCGGTATCCAGTTAAATGTGGCGGTGCCATTGCCATTGTTTGTAAGTGTGGCGCCAGTCGGAAGAGTCGAGCTGGTAAATGTCGGAATGGTGCCATCCGGGTCGGTGCCGGAGATGTTGAAGTTAAGATTGACGCCTTCATTGACCGATCTGTTGCCAATCGCATTCAGCACCGGTGACTGGTTGATATTATTAACTGTTATTTGAACAACTTCTGTATCTACCAAAGAACCATCGGAGGCCCTGAAGGTCACCGGGTAAACACCAGCTTGGGCAAACGTCGGTGTCCAGTTGAAAGTACCGGTGCCGTTGAGATTATCTACGAACGTGGCGCCGGAGGGAAGAGTTGACGTAGCTAATATTGGCACCGTACCATCGGAATCACTGGCCGTGACTACAAAATTCAGATTTACGTTTTCGTTGACAGATTTGGCCCCAATTGCCGCCAGCACTGGTGCCCGATTGGCTTGGGTCATACTCCAGACAATCAAATCTCCATACTGGAAATTGATGGCCGTTGTATAAGGCGATTCTCCGGAAATCTGCAGAGCAAACGTTTTTGGAGTAGAAATCTGCTGTGTTCCAAATCCGGAGAGCATCGGCAAGTCAAAAGTTATGTCTTTGGCGTCATCCGAGATGAAATCGGAGAATGTAATGGCATCCGTCTGGTTTTGAAGTCGGATAATAGCGCTTCTTAAATTTGTTGTAGCATCGGCCCGGACGTTTCCGATTATGACAACATGCTCCAGTTGATTCGGCGTGTAGGCCTGTGTCAGATAATTCGTAAAAGTGGGATGGTTCGATGTAGTGGTGGCAACGGCATCATTACTTATTGAAACAAGTTGATTGAAGGCGTTGGCCCGGAAAACAATTATGCGACCGCGACGGAATGACTTCGAAGCCGTGCCTTGACCGGAGCCGACCTCAATCGTAAAGGTATTGGCGCCGGCGCTAAGGTTATGGACTCGCGAATAGGAGAAATTTCTGCTGGCCGCGTTATCTTCCCACTCCTTAACCATGGCGGCCTTTTGAACTACTGTATTTATGACGGTGCGAAACGCTTCACCTTCTGTGGCCGCACCGGCAGGCGTCCAGCCTTCAGCGCTCATTAAAACGAGATAGTTTCCGGCCGATGGAAGGCTCGGAGCTGTAGTTAATAATGTGGTAAAAGCAGCAGTTGTTGAAACTGCGGCGGCATCTGCGTTCTGTTCAACAAACCAGTAATCGGAGTTCAGGATCAAACTGTTTAGCGGAATCGCTATCAGGGATTTTCCGGTAATCCAGGTAGTAGTGGCAGTAACAGACCGGAACTGAATTCTTAAATCCGAGATACCATCGCCGGTCAAAACATAAAAACCGTGCAATGAACCATCGCGCATGGCTTCAGGTGTACCTTCGGCCGAACCTTCATCTCCGCCTCTGGCTATAATCGTGGCTCCATAAGTAACGGCCACTTCCTGCACTGCCGCAGCAGTGCTTCCTCCATAAGCGGCGGAGTACATTACCAAATACTGTACTCCATTTTGTAGACTCGCTGCCGGTATCACCACGTCCGTGTTTTGCAAAGTTGTTAACGTGGTGCTTTGCTGTGTATTGGAAAATGAAGACAAAGGCGTAATAGCTTTGGACGGAAGCGCAAAGGCCCCCACCAGTACCAGCGTTGTGAATAAAAGCCTGATAATACCTCTCAACATATTTTTAACTCTTAAATCCTTGTAAAATCATCGCTCCCACCTTCAAATGAGCGACCCTTGTCATTGGCGATGATTCCGGTTCCCAAATTCCTATTTCCCTATAAAACTATTTCAATAACAGCATCTTCTTCGACTGGCTGTGCTGACCGACCACCATCCGATAAAAGTAAACTCCTGTGGCCACCCGCTGGCCACGTTCATTGGTGGCATCCCATTCCACCTGATATTGCCCCGTCGGCAGATTGTCATCGACCAGTGTCGTGACGCGCTGTCCCAGAATGTTGTAAATGTCCAGTGTTGCCCGCTGGGTCAGGGCGCCGTCATCGGCGGCGCCGATGGTGAACTTAATCTTCGTGATCGGATTAAACGGATTCGGATAATTTTGGAACAGCTCAAATGTCTCCGGTAAGAGCGGTTCTTCGTCAAATCCTTCCACAGCAATTGAAGCCGAATTTGCAGTCGACAACAGAGCTTTACTGATTTTCAGCTGACTGGTATTACCGGCTTCTACAATCCGCGAGGCCAACATCGGAAACTTGATCATTTCAATATTGGTGCCGGCAGGCAACTGCTGGCTGGTGTTAAACGGATTAGTAAAATGCAGAAGCACTTTGACGTTGCCGGTAGCGTCAAATTTGTATTGAAGCGCCATGCCTCCGGCATCAGCTCCCAACTGCGGTGCGCCCAGTGCCAATACGGTCGGGTCATACTTGAGATTCAATTCAGCTGCGGCAACTGTTGTCGGCAAATCTGACTTGACCAACATTATGTCCGTTTGACCCGCATACAAATCATTGTATTCAAGCGACACCACGGCCGGCTCCCCGCTGACTGGAGGCGGCGGCACCGGTGAAACCAAAATTCCGAAAATAGTATTAATGGCGCCGACCAAATCAAAAACATCGACGACATCATTGCGGATCAGGTCGGCTACTTCGAACTGCCGCTGCGGCAGACCGAAGTTGCCTATAATGTAGGCCACAATGTTTACCAGGTCCGCCACGTCGATGCGCTTGTCCAGGTTGACATCCCCCGGATTGTCAATTTGAATAATCCCGGGGTCGGTGACCATTTCCAGCGAAGGAAAGCCCGGATCCGGGTTAACCGATTCCCTTCCGTCGAACAGATCTATGATATAATCCGTCCAGGGAACCGCCTGACTGTCAAGCGACCAGTATGATTGCAAAATGGCCGTACTGTTGGTGTCGGAAATGACGGAATCGTTCGCCAAGCCGAAAGTTACTACCCTGATTTGTCCCGGTGAGCCGCCGATATCATCATACACCACATAGTCCGGAGTACGTGGAGTTACAATAATTGAATCTATTTTGAGAGCGTTGGGATCATAGGCCATGTCAAACTGCACGCCATAGACAGTCTGTTGGGTAACCATATTAATAGGAAATACAATGTCTTTTTTTCCTCTTAATCCCCCTACCGGCGCCTGACCGGTAGCGGAAGTGGAAAAAAGTCGGTCAAACTGAAGCGCCGTAACAGTAATGTTGGCAGTGGCCGAATTGGAGTTGCTGGTCGCGTCAGTAGCAATGAAAGTTACCGGAATGAGACCTTCCTGATTTACATCAGGCGTAAAACTAAAAGTTCCTTCCACCGTTTGAGTTCCGGCTACTTGAGGGAAAAAAGCGTTGGGGGGAAGCGTTTGAGCTCTAAGTATGACATTCTGCCCCGCATCCAAGTCGGTCGCTCGCACTCTAAACGATATGGTCTGTGCCTGCTCTACCGTAAAAGTGTTCCCGTCCGGAAAAGATATGCTGGGCGCATTGGGATTGCCCCCGCCGGTAGTCACCGTTACCGTAGTTGTTGCGGTATCATTGCCGTTTGCGCTAAATGCCACCATGGTGTAAGTCGTATTCACTGTGGGCGCTACAGGGGTGGCTCCAACTAAAGGCACAGCGACATCTTTAAAAAGAAAGCCGCCGGGTCCTGTAATTTGAACCGAGTCGGCTGCATCCGCGTCATATTGCAGCGAAGTGCTATTCCCAGACACTATGCTGGATGGTGAAGCGATAAAATTATTAATCACCGCTCCCGGCGTATTGTCGGCGACAATGTACCCATCTATCGGGCGCGGATATAAGACCACTGGAGCCCCGGTGTTATTCCAATCCACGCTAATTTCGGACAGGCGGCAACCGAAATCTTGTGGCGGTAGGGGGGGAATGATAAGTACTTGCTGTACAGTGTAGAAGTGAATCCGAGCTGAATCACCTTCCAGAATGTTGGCGAACATGCGAAAGCCGATTCGAAAAATAACACCCGCACCGGGAGGTGTGGTTAAGAGAGTGTCACCCAGCGCCGACAAATTGTAGCCGCATATAATTGCATGCTGGCCAACTGCAAAGGAGTCAAAAGGGTTCTGGGAAAACTGGGAAAAGAAATTCGTAATAGTATCACCATTCTGTGGATTGGTAACTAAGAATCTGCCCGTCAATCGAGTGGTGACAAACTCTACGTCCGGCTCGCCGACCGTATCCAAGACCGTTAAAGGAGCTACCTTATTGACGTCCCATGAAATCAAAAACTGAAAACCGGACATGATCGAGTCGGTACTGACATAAATAGGGACCCAAATCGTATCCCCCGGTGCGACTGCTGTTCTTTCTATTTTTATCGTATCCTGCGGCGAATAGGTAATAGCGTCACAGTCGAGTTGGGCCTTGGCGTCCATAGAAAGCAAAGTTGAAAAAGCCAGAGCTAATACGACCAGCTTAATGGGACCGGTGATGCTCGAAACTAAACTTTCTCTTTGGTGAAGGTTGGTTCTGTGCATTCAGGTCCTATTTCAATTGTCAATTCTTTCGACGGAAAAAATCAGTTGTAAGTACATAATGGCTGGTAATTCCTTTTTCTTGAATTCCCGGTCTGTGCAAAAAGAGAGCAGTCCACTCTATTGACCATTGACTCCTTCGTCCTTTGCGACCCTTCTCTTTCCATCATCTTTGCTTCCAAACAGGCACTTCACATCACTATCTCTTTGAGCAATAACCGGACCAACTTTGCCCAACATCTGACCGTCCCTTGTCATCCCATGACAAGCACGGCCGGGGCCGGCAAGCTCTTTAACGGCGACCGTTAAATCCGTTTAATGGTATATACCGCAGAGACTTATTTGTCTCTTTTAGTGCGGTGAATCACCGATAGCTATTTGGCGACGAAAGTCCCTTTGCTATTGGCTATGTGAGGTAGCTTGAGGTAAACGAAACTCGTTCTTACAACCTCTGCAACTTTCCGCAGCTTCGCAACTCCCTGCATAAGCCACGGTCCAACTACATTATATAGCATGTTATTATAATAAAACTTTGCCGTAAACGCCAAACAATTGCGCAACTTTTCCACATTTTCCGCCCCTAAACGGCAGTTTCTGCCCTCGTTTTCAGGGGCTCCGAAAACATCCATTTTGTGAAAAATCCAGCCCCTGTTTTCGACTAAAAACCGATATTTGTGGCAAAAAAATAACCGCCTATCGTATCCACAACACTTTACCTCTGCTACATTAGATACGATGCCTGGCGGCTCATTTTTAATCCGGATAATCGAGTTTGCTATCCGAACAGAATTTTTAGCGTCAATTGTCATTTTTGCTCGCCTATTCTTATGATTCAGTATTTTAGTTTTTCTTCCTTAGCGGTGTTAAATCTCTATTTCTCCTCTCATTTTAATATTCCCCGGAGAGGGATTAACCTCCCCGGAGAAATACTTATCCGCCATAGGCGGACTAATTGCAACTGACCTTATTTCACCAATACCATTTTCTTGGTTTCGGTGAACTTGCCGTGATCGGCGATCAGTTTATAGAAATAGACACCACTGGAATAGCTCGCGGCATCTACATCTATTTCCACGGTACCGGCTTGGGCGCTACCTACGAATTCAGTGACTTTCTGACCGGTTACATTGTAAATGGTCAGAGTGTAGTCGCTGGCTGTCGGCAGAGCGAAGCTAATAACCGTTTTGGGGTTGAACGGATTCGGATAGTTCTGATTCAGAGCAAAGCTGGTCGGAAGTTCGACCTCTTTGGCCAGAATCGGGGCGCCTTCATAGGTGGCCATTTCAACACCAACGATGTTAGCATCTTTGATATTGAGGAACTCGCCTGTGAATGACTGGCCCTTTTCCATACTGTAAATCAGAGTCCGAGTCACGTTGTTAGCGACATCATAGGCAAACTCGAGTTTCATGTTGTCAGCCAACAGAATCGGCTCAACATTCCCTTCGAGTACTATTGAAGCAGCGCCGACTTGAATATCGGCAATGCTCAAGGTGCCTTCCGCATTAATCTTAAGAACTGACTCGACCGGTGCCAGCTTGGCATATGGCAGAGCGTCACCAATGACTATGCGAATCAAGTAAACCAGGTCAGCGACTGACAGAACCAGACCATCAGCGTTGATGTCGGTTGCGGCAATCTGGCCGGCCGGGTTAACCGTAAATACGCCCATACCATAGACGAAATAGTTGGTGAACAGAACCGCATCGGCAACCTCGTTGGAGACGCCGTTAAGGTTGATATCACCGCGATCGTCAATGGAGTCAGCGCAGACTACGTCGACACCACCGTTTATGAAGTCGATAAAGCGAACCGGGGCCGGCTTGCCGTCTCCGCCGCCTTCCAGGCACACATCTTGAGCGCCATAGTAGGTCGGGAATCCGGTGTTGCCGTTGGAGATGTCTCCACCCCAGCCATCAAATTCATAAATGCCGCGAGAAATGGCCAGACGCTGTACGAATCCGGTCGGGTCGTCGCTCGGGTTAAATGAAATGGTGTTATCACCGCAGTCGAGCCAATAGAACCGAATCGGTAAATATTGGCATTCGAAAGTGCGGTCATTGGTTACTAAAAAGTCGAGACAGAACAGTGTCGTCGGAAGGTCCGACGGCAGGTAGCAGTCCGGATGGTTCGGGCCGTTGTTAGTCTCGGCTAAGCCGACTACTCTCAACAGTCCGGAAGGACATGCGTTATTGCAATTGCCGTTGGCACCGTATCTCCAGTTGAAATATTCCCATCCGCATTCAGCATATATTTCGCCTTCAAGGGCGCCAACAAAGCTCAATCCGGAAGCATCATACGCAATCAGGAAGTCAAAGCCCCAGATCTGTTCGGAACCCGAATTAAGGGTTACGCAGACGAGCTCATGCTGTCCCTGAATGGTATTATGGGTCTTTTCAATCTGAACTACATACGGCTCAACAGAGAGCACGCAGAATGTTATTTCACAGGAAGTAGTGCACTTGGAATCGGTCACGCCTACTGTGAAGTCAAAGCAGCTATCTGCATCAGCTTCATCAGAATTAAAAGTGACCGTGCCGGTAGCCGGATTGATGCTATAAGTACCAACCGGAGGCGGAGCGACGCCAACGAGAAAGTAAGAAATCGGGTCGCAGTCGCCGGAAGCGGCATCAACATCAGCGTTGGCCGAATTGCCTTTGCCGACGTTGGTGGTTGAACCACAGCCATCAGTAAAGCTCGGGCAAACGTTGGTGAAGTTAAGATCTACAGAACACTCATTGGAGCCACCGCAAAGTTGGTCAGTGACGGCAACTACCAGAGTCTGCGAAGTGCCGACATCGGCAAGTGTCGGTGAATAGTTCCACATTCCAGTACCAGCATTAACAGTACCCGGACCGGAAACCTTAGAATATACGGGTGTGCCAGGCGGCACTGTGGGATCCGTTGCGTTGAAGTCATAAGAGGCAGGACTGCAGTGATCGAAAGTCAAACTGCCGCTTACCGGACAGTTGGTGAAGTTCGGACACTCGTCAGGGACTGTAAATATGGTATAGCACACTGGCCCACCATATGCACCGCCCGGAGGACCCCAAATGGGGGTATCGCTTCCGGTACCGCCGGACAGCGCCCAAAGCCAAACATCGTTAACTGAATAACCGGATTCGGTTATACAGAGATGCATACCATCTGCACCAGTAATACCCGGAGAGGCTATTGTGATAGACAAAGCCGGGGCATTGAAACCGACAGCAAAACCAACTGACGGGTTGCGGGTGTCAAAACCACCAGCACCGACAGTGTCACCCAGCGGGCCGGCGCCAGGATTAGTGGCCGGGCCATAGAGGAACACGTTCGCCGCGAAAGCGGTCGCGAACGCACCACCAACATCAGCGAGGTTGGTGCTGTCTATGTTGTTCCAGGTTGCTCCATCCGGTGAATAAATGCGGAAACCGTTGTTACAGGCTTCCACTTTGAACCCGGTACCGTTAGCATAATTAATAGTCCAGACTATCGGTACTCCGGTTCGGAGGGTGTCTTCTGCACCACCTCCATAATCGCCCGATACGCTCGAAATGTAAATATTACCTAATTGAGCGTTAGCAAGCCCAAATGAAAGCAGAAGTGCCATCATTAAGGTTAGAAATAAAGAAGAGCGTCTCATTATTTCTCTCCTATTTACTACGTTTACAATTAATTAGTTGTACGTTTATCATATTCGCTGTTTCCCCCCACATTAGACCACTAAAAAAACATGCCACAGGTGAGAGCCACCAGACCCACAGCTGATCAATTTGCGGTTTTGGCGAATAAACAAAACGTCCTTTCACTTGAGCGCGTGTCATTAAACCTCTTTTAAACGTCCTCCTTTCCATCATTGGGTTATTGGCTTGAGGCTGTCCCGATTTTTTCGAAACAGCCTGTCGCCAAATCTTTCTTAGCAGCCCGGGCCGGTACAAACCGGCGAACCGCCTCTGAAAATCCTATTTATAAGTTTGTTCAGGTCGAGGATATTTCCGTTGTTGTTGTCGCAATTTAAATCGGCAGCTTCCGGCGGGTCGGGCGGCGGACCACCCCGGAAAATGCGACTAATCAAATAGTTGAGATCCAGAATATTAGCCACATTACCGTCGCCATTAATGTCGCCGCAGAGATAGCCGGGCTGCACTACCAGCGTGCCGTCAAAAAGGTGGACTTCGGCGGTATCCAGAACATAGTAGGTATCAAGTACCACCTCCATAGAATCCCACGGCGGAGTGCTGGTGCGTTCATAAGCCCCGCAGCCCAGGGTTTCATCCGGATTGGCGGTGGTGTCGATTGACCATTGAGTACAGACCCAGCCGTTAGTATCCCAAAACGGCACCGGGTCCCAGAATGAATGCTGCGGCGCAGTTGCAAAATTAAGATTGTCTTTGAATTCTTTATTTATCTGAAGATAAACAATACGGTCACTTAGGGTATCGTCGATATCACCCACATCGGCCAAAAGCTTTATCAGCCGGCCGCCTTGCTGCGGAGCAAAACCTTTTTTCACCGGACCGCCCGGCAAATTGGCAATACCGACAATCAACAAGTCGGTACCGTTTCCGGAAAAAGACCGGGTATTAATATATTCCCAGCCGGCCACCAAAGTTCCGGTCGTGTCAAAATTACCAATTTCGACTTCAAAGGTATCGACATGAATGAAATCCCAGGAGCTGTCTTTGGGAACGTTTACAGAATCCTGGCAATTCGGCGGATTACCGCTGACGCATCGCCAATAGGTAGTGTCGATTTGAATGCCGCTGTCCGTTTGAAATTCCATGATATTCGGCGGGCCGTTCAGCTGGATGTATAAGCTGAAGCCTACTATCGAATCAAAATTGTTGTCGATGAAAGCGGAAATGACGGTGTTGGTAGCGCCGGGCTGTGCCGTGGTGTCGCCCACGTAAGCCGTTATTCGCGGTATCACTGATTCGTTTGGTGAATTCATAGCCGTAGCCGCCAGTATTAATGTTGCCAGCAGCGACAGCCAGATAACTCTTCGAGGCATGTTTCCCAAGGCCATCCTTGTCCTCCTGAATTACAGGTATTAAGTGTTAACTATTTCAGTTACTTTTTCAGGATTCTTTCGAGACTTCAGGACGCCTTGAACCGATGATTGATTATTCAATCACGCGATTCAAAAAGCCTCACTGACTAAGTCTTTTTGAATTCCTGAACGTTTCAGTTAACAGTAGTGGCCTATAAAGTAACCTGTTGTAAAACTCGAGTATTCCCCCGAATCACGCTCGAGTATGGAGTAACTACTTTGAGTAATCGCTCGGAAAAGTTACCGACTCTCTGGGGAGCCTTTCTAAAACTGTGTTAAGTTTTTTATGAAATGTACACCTATCATCCGAGCAAAATATACAGGCGTTACCCCAGCCTGTCAATAGGTAAAGACAAAAATAAGCCAACTTTTTTTCTGTTAACTCCTTTCAGGAATTCTTGGACTCGATTTGATGCTCCGAAGTCACAAAATCCAAGAATCCATTTTGGTTGACCGAATCTTCTCCGCCTTTGGGACAAAATTCCCATTTAGGGTCAAAATTCTTTGAAGTTGAGAGACCATTTTTTTAACGAAACCCTATTGACGGATTCCGCTAAGTCATAGTCCAACAACAACTGTGCCCGTTATAGGACGGCACTTAATCCCCGGGGTCTCATCATCGGCTCGATAATCCCTTAGATTTCAAGCCGTTAGAAACCCGTTAAAACGAAAGAGAGAATGCCTTCGGATTATTTGAAGAGTATTAGCAATTCTTTTCATATTTGTTAATTATATCGACCGTGCTGTCGGGTGTCCTCACCTGGCACCACAAAAACACGGTTGACTTGCCTGTCTGCCTCCCCCAAATTCAATGCCGAAAAACTTTTTTCATTTAGAGACCCTTAAATGAAACTGAAGCGCCAGACCAAAGAAATCATCCAAATCGTCTTGTTTTTTTTGATAGGCGGAGCATTGGTGTTTTTCTACATGGTCTATCCCTTGAACCGGACTAAAGCTCTGATGGGCCGTATCAATTTAGATGAATACGAAAAGCGAACAGATTCCCTTATTGCCAATAGCGATTCAATCTGGATTGCGGCCGGACTTTCACCGGATACTTTTCGTGTTGAAACCGACGGCCTGACCAGCATAGCTGGTTTGATTTGTGTTCCCAAGGATGCTGCAATCGGAACGGTGATTCTTTTGCACGGTGACGGCGAGAATCGAGATTCGCTGCTGCCACTGGCGTTGGCTTTTTTAAGTTCAAATTATTCCGTTGTAGCTTGTGACCAAAGGGCCTCCGGCCGCTCGAGCGGAGAATATCACGGCGACGGCTGGTACGAAGGAAATGATTTGAACGAAGTTATCGCCTACCAGGATTTGCGGAACCGCTTGATACATCCGGTAACGGTGGTCGGATTTGGAGTCGGCGGCGATGCCGCTATTTTATCTTCGCTGAACGAAAATCGAATTGATGCTGTGGCGGCAATGGATCCGTATTTATCATCATCTCGCTGGCTGAATATTTTGAAGGAACGAAATGAAACATGGTGGTTTCCGTTTTTCAGAATGGTTATGTGGTGGTATTATGATTTGCGTTCCAGCTACGCCGCACAGTATAGAGAACTTGATGATATCCAAGCTGTGAAAGTGCCGACGATGCTATTTGTCGAACAAGCCCGGCTGAACGACCCGGAAGTCCTCCGTCTAAAAGAACTCTCTTCGGACACTCTGCTCACCATCCACCCAACCCCTACAGACGAAAGCGGGAGGTTGGACCGGGTGCTGGAGTTTGTGACAAAACGATAATACTTTATTTTTCTGCTCTTGGCAGTGGCCCTCACATAAATTGTTGACAATCGGGGCCTCATCTTTGAAATTTGGTCACAAAGCGTTCAACTCTAAAAAGTCAAAGGCAGGTGTTCTAATGGGAAGAGTTTTAGCTTTCTTGTATGGTCTAATTGCATATGCCGTTTTTTTGTACGCCTTTCTTTATGCCATTGGATTTGTCGGAAATTTAGTTGTGCCCAAATCAATTGATTCCGGAGTAGCGGGGCCGTTTGCAAAAGCGCTTTTTGTAAACGCCGGACTTTTGCTTTTGTTTGCCGTTCAGCATAGTGTTATGGCCCGGCCAGGGTTCAAGGCCTGGTGGACAAAGTTTGTTCCCAAACCTGTTGAACGAAGCACCTATGTAATACTGGCCAGTCTAATTCTAATTATCATGTACAAATTTTGGATTCCCATGCCTGCAATCATCTGGGATATAAGCGGCACCGCATTTGGAAGTGTGTTGGATATTCTGTTCTGGGTGGGCTGGATACTGGTGCTGTTGGCGACATTCATGATAAACCATTTTGAGTTGTTCGGGCTGCAACAGGTGTTTTTTCATCTAAGGAATAAGGAAATACCCCACAACAAATTCACTACTCGCTTTCTTTATCAATTCGTGCGGCATCCGATAATGCTGGGGTTTTTGATTGCTTTCTGGTCGGCATCGGTAATGACGGTCGGGCATCTGGTTTTTTCAATAGCCACCACCGGCTATATCATTGTTGGGGTACTGTTGGAAGAGCGCGACCTGCTGAATTATCTGGGTGATGAATATCGGGAGTACCGCAGAAAGGTCTCGATGTTTATCCCGATGCCGCAGAGGAAGGGGTAAGTCCGGAACCTAACCCCCCGGCCCCCTTCCCTAAAGAGGAAGGGGGAGAAGAATCATTTGGGCGGCCCGACACGGCGGGTCCCGTTTGCCCCAAATCTAACCCCTCCCCGCCACGGGCGGACTTTCAGCCCCGAAGGGGGAGGGGAAGAATCTACTTCCCCTCATACAAAACGGCGCAATCTTCCAATCGTGTTCCTTTTTCATCGGTGACGGCGAACTTCGATGGTCCCCACATAGAGACGCCGGCGTGGCTGCCATCTTTGGAGAGCAAATAAAACTTCAGGCCGAAATTGGGCCTTCCCTGTTCATCAAGCAGTCTCTTTTCGGTATGGGCGGCCACTCGTTTTAATACTTCGACTCCCGCATCTTCAGGGGACATTCCGCCGCGCATTAATTCTACGGCGGCGTGACTCGATAAATTCTGAAGGTTGGCTTCGCCACGGCCGGTACTTCCGCAAGAACCAATTTCATTATCAACATACAGCCCGGCGCCAATTATCGGTGAGTCACCAACACGACCCGGAATCTTGAATGACAGTCCGCTGGTGGTGGTAACGCAGGAAATATCACCGTTTTTGTTCATTCCGGCGCAGTGAATCGTACCGGTGGGACGGTTGAAGAATTTAGCCACATCCTGGTCAAGTCCGGAATCGGGCGGCGGGACCCAATCATCGTCATTGGAAAGTGATTGTTTCCAGTAGAGCCAAATCTTGCGGGATTTTTCGGTCAGGAGGTTTTCCTCCTGAAATCCCTGGGCTTTGGCAAAGCGGAGGGCGCCTTCGCCGACCAAGAGTACGTGATCGGTTTGGCTCATGACCAGTTTGGCGACTTTGGAGGGATTGCGAATATTTTGAAGCGCCGCTACGGCGCCTGCTTTGTGAGTCGGGCCGTGCATCACCGCCGAATCAAGTTCGACGACACCGTCTTCATTGGGAAGCCCGCCCAGACCGACGCTGTTATCCTCCGGGTCGTCTTCCTGAATGTTGACACCGGCGATAACGGCATCCAGAGTGTCCTCGCCGGCCATTATCATTTTATAGGCGCGTTTGGTTGCCTTTTCGCCATTGGCTGATGAAACGACTTTGACCGGGAATTCCCCTTTGGCCGGTCGCGCCAGTTTTTCCAGCGATTGCGCTTTCGTCAATAGCGGATTGGATGCCACCAGTGCGGCTGATGCCACGGCCGAAGTCAGCAAAAACTCTCGGCGCGAAAACTTATTGTCACTCATAGATTCCTCCCGTGTGTGGAGTAGTAAATCGAAATGAGTGAAGAGATGTCAAGGGGGGAATTGGCTTATTCTACACACTCTTCTGCTTTCCCGAGACCCCACCCCTAACCCCTCCCCGACACGGAGAGGGGAAAAGAGGTTTGTGACACCCAACGAATTGGCTCAAAAAAGAAGGAAATTGGGTTCGTTTTGACAAATCTTTAATATTTCGGGCTGGGTTCTCCTCGGCGGCAAGTCAGGTTCGTTTTGCTATTTTTACTTTTCGTGCTATAACTTTTGTGGTGATTACGAAGGCGGAGACAACAGTCCTGCTTTGAATTGACTGCAATGGGCTGTTTTTCGTAAGAGACATAGGTTTTCCTCTATAAAGCAAAATGAGGCGGCATTCAGATGGGATTATATAGGGAATTTGCACGGATCAATGTAGATTTGACTCTTCGAGTCAAGCGGCAGATGAGGACATCTGCCGCGCACGGAGTCTATTTTGAATTCGCAGAGTCAATCTTGAAGTACTCTTTTGCCATTTCCCATAGATTCAGAGTTTTTACATTGGTAGAATCAAGGGTATATTTTTCCAAGTATTCGTTTGTACTTATATAATGACCATACTCTGTTACTTCGCTTATTTGATAGTTGGGATGGTAGAGTTTTTCAAAATTGTAGAATACGTTTTCAGAAGGACCGCGTGCAATATCGTTTCCTCGAATAGGTACAAAGACCTTTGAGTAATAGATTTCCAAGTCGCAAGGTGAAAGTCCACGCAGGAAGTTAAATTCATGGTGTAATTCCCCTCTTTTCTCGACAACCACCAGAAAGGAGCTATCGGGAAATGCTGTGACCCGGCGGACTTCAGCTCCCCCGTAACTGGTGTTAAACGGACCCATTTGTGCACAATGAAAGTCCAGGCTGTCTTTTTTTGACATTGTCCAGACTGTCAGAAGATTTGTCTTATACTCATACCCCAGATCTTCGTGAAGTATAAACCATCTTGACCACCAGTATTTTCTCAATTTCCCATCATAAGATCCGCCAAAAATTAACTCGGTTCCTTGTTTGTCTTGATGATCCCAATTGGCTAGCAAATGCAAATCTTTTGAACGAGGTATCGAAGACAGCCGCCTATAATGGTTCGCTTGTGCAGTGTCTATTGAAGCTTTATTGACATACCAGTCAAAGAAGTCGCAACAATCTATGTAATTGCCACTGTCAGTGTGGTTTATTTTTAGTCTCGCAATAAAAAAATCTAAGTCTTCATTGTGGATGGTTTGACTGGCAACGGGCTGTGTCGCACTCAGAATTCCTATTAGAATAACAGATACTTTAAACAACTTTTGTGTCAAATCTCAATACAACCTCTCCCGTTTCGCCAGAAAGGCGTACAGGGCTTTGTCGAAGGGCGTGGAGGTGTCGATGAGGTGGTAGTCGATATTGGACTGGCGGCAGGCCGAGGCAATCTCTTCGGAAAATGCTCTGACCTGCTCGGAATAGTATTTTTTAATCTGATAGGGGAGCGTGGTCAGCTCTTCGCCCGTCTCCATATCCTTGAAAATCGCCTCACGAGGAAACGCAAAATCCCGCTCGCGCGGGTCGAGAATATGAAATACAATTACCTCGTGCTTGTTATAGCGGAAATGCTTGAGGCCGGAAATAATCTTCGGCGCTTCATCGAGCAAATCAGACATGATAATTACGAGGCCGCGTCTCTTGATTCGGTCGGCCATTTCGTGCAGGGTTGAGGTGATATTGGTTTTATCCGATGGCTCCTGATTGGACAGTTCGTTTAACAAGACGTGCAGATGGCCGGATTTGGAACGGGGCGGGATATAGCGTCGAATCTTTTCATCAAATGTTACCAGCCCCACAGAATCCCTTTGGCGAAGCATCATATAGGAAAGCGCCCCGGATAAGAGGCGAGCGTAGTCGAGTTTGCTGATGCGCTCATCGGAGTGGTAGGCCATCGAGGCCGAGCAGTCCAGCAGCAGATACGATTTGAGATTGGTTTCTTCTTCGAACTGCTTGATATAGAACCGGTCGGATTTGCCGTAAACTTTCCAGTCGATATCGCGGATATTGTCGCCGGGCATATACTGCCGGTGCTCGGCAAACTCAACCGAAAAGCCGTGATAGGGGGACTTGTGCAGTCCGGCGATAAACCCTTCGACCACCATCCGGGCGCGGATTTCCATTCCCTTGAGTTTGGAGACAATGTCGGGATTAAGATATTTTTGATAGCTGGTGTTCATTTTGGTTCTACCGGTTTACGAAGCAGGTCGGCATAAATCATAAACGCCATATACGCGATTGAAACGAGAATCAGAATTCCGCTTATCATTATTAACTCTTCAAAAACCCAGTGATAGTTTTCTCCGGTCAGTCCGATATTGTGCACTACAACAGAAACCGCAAAAAGCCAGAATACAATTTTCTTGAATTTCGAGGGGACGGATGTAAACAAGAACACCAGTCCCATCGCAAAAAACAAAAGTGTCTGGCCGTTGATATGCGTGTGGGCCAGTTTGACGTTTTCTTCAAAGTCGGGTTGTTCTTTTTCTGATGATTCATTATTCAACGGGGACCTGGTGACAGTGTCAACCTGGCCATAGGGGTCAGTGACATAAGGAGGAATTTCAGATTCGCTGACCATTCCTTTATCGACATATAGAATCAAAATCGCCCAGGCGCAGACGCAAAGCATCAAAGAGACAAAAAGGGCAATAAATAGTTTGGCGTACGAGGGGAGATTGGAGAGGCGGATGTTTTCAATCATTGTTTGATTCGTTCAAATCTTAGATTGCTTCGCCCCCGATAGGAATCGGGGTCTCGCAACGACGAACTATTGGAGTGACACAACGAGAGATTAAGTCGTTGCGAGGGTCGATTCTTATCGAGCCGAAGCAATCTCACTCTCTTGCTTTAACGGTATCCAGCACCCGCTTGATAATTTCGTTGCCGTCGACACCATCGGCTTCGGCATTGAATGATGTCACGATTCTATGACGTAATACTGGATAAGCCGCAAAACGGACATCCTGCGGACCGGGAGTAGGGCGGCCTTCGAGTATGGCTTTGGTTTTAGCAGCGAGAATCAAATACTGTGAAGCTCGTGGTCCGGCTCCCCAGTTGACCCAGTTCTTGATAAATTCTGGCGCGCCCGCTTCATTGGGGCGAGTGGCGCGCACCAAATCGACAGCATATTGAATCAAATGATCCGACACGGGGACGCGCCTGACCAGATGTTGAAATCCCAAAATCTCCGCAGGAGACAAAATTTTGTTCAATTGATATTCCGGAACGGCAGTGGTGGTTTTGACTATTTCTTGTTCTTCATCGCTGGACGGATAGTCGACCATGATATTAAACATAAAGCGGTCAAGCTGGGCTTCGGGGAGAGGGTAGGTACCTTCCTGTTCAATCGGGTTCTGCGTGGCTAAAACATAAAACGGCTCATCCAGTTTATAAGTATTTCCGGCCGCAGTGACTTCGTGCTCCTGCATCGCCTGTAAAAGCGCCGCTTGAGTTTTGGGAGGAGTACGGTTGATTTCGTCGGCCAGGACTATATTCGCAAACACGGGGCCTTTGACAAAGCGGAACTGGCGTTTGCCGGATGTGCGGTCTTCTTCGATGATTTCCGTGCCGGTAATATCTGAGGGCATCAAATCCGGTGTGAATTGTATGCGGCTGAATTTCAAATCGAGCGCTCGAGCCAATGTTGAAATCAATAGCGTTTTGGCCAGTCCGGGAACGCCAATCAAAAGGGAGTGCCCTGATGAAAGGAGCGATATTAACAGTAATTCGATGACTTTGCTTTGGCCGATGATGACTTTGGAAACTTCTTTTTGTATTCGTTCATAAGCGGAATGAAGTTCTTCAACCTGGGTGATATCGGATTTTGTCTGAACTAACGACATTGGACCTCCAACTAGATGTTTAGTAAATCGAAAAGTGTTTACCCAATTATACTAAATTAGGCGGAAAATGTATCAGATATCTTATTGAAATTCAGCGAGGGGACAAACCGAGTTGTTGGTCGAATTCCTTTAAGAAACTAAGCGCCTGTTCCAAAAGTGATTCAGGGCGTCCCAGCTGAAAATGGGACATATCTGCTCTCATAATAGTTTTCTCCGAATAGCTGTCTCCAAGTATATTGTCCTCAAGATGCCTCTGAAGAACTCTGTCCAGCGCCGCGAATTCATCCCTATCAAAAACGAATCGAACGACAGGCACTTTGGACACTATGGACTTATATCTGTTCGGAAAAGTTTCAAGTTCATTTGCCTGAAATGGTCTCACAATATCAGCCGAGTAGCGCTTGACCGGTTCAATGTCGGCTCCAAATCTTTGTATCATTGCCATTAGGTATGATTGATGTCTGGCCCAGTCTTGAAGCGAAGTTAATCGGGCGCTCACCTTTGTCAACGATGACAGAATACTCGCTTCATTTCCGGGGTCCATTTGAGAGAAAATGCTCGACACAAAAAGAGAGGACAAATCAATATTGCATCTCAACAGCAGTACCCCGTTTACCTTTAATCCTGTCTCATCTGTCGAAGTCAACATATCTATGATTTGTTCAGAGCCGGAGGCAAATCCTGCAAAAATAAGCCTTTTTGCTTGGTGTTGAGTTACACAATACTTTATAAAATCTTTGAGAATCTTCGAGTGATCCGATATCGAAAGCGCCGGGCGATAAATCGCCCCCGATTCCCATCCGAACAATGTTGGCACCACACAGGTGCAGGGTATTTTATCTATAATCGGCGTATAGCTGCGATGCTCCAAAGCCAAACTGTGCATGACAACTAACAATGTTTCGGTTCGAACATTGTTAACGGCGTAAGACAGCTTGCCGCCGATCATTTTGGGCGAACGATGCTCCAGTTTTCTGACCAGATCGGCGGTCAGAATAAAACTTCCCTCGGTAACTGTTTCGGATTTGGTAGTCGGTCCGACTTTGATATCAACGGCCAGACGCTTTGCCGAATCTCCCAACCGAAGTTCTTCTAGTTCATTTTTGACATCTTTGGCAGTCTGAAAACGCTTGCCCGGATCTTTTTGGAGACATCTGCCAATGATGCGCTGCAAATCATAAGGAGCATCGGTGCGAATTTCTGAAACCGGTTTGGGCTGGTCACGCAAGATGCTCGACGATATTTCAGCGGCGGCAGAGCCGCTAAACGGCCTGCTTCCGCAAGTGAGTTCGTGCAATATGACTCCCAGAGAAAAAATATCCGCCAGATGGTCAACAGGTTGCCCTCGAAGCTGTTCCGGCGCCATGTATGGGACAGTACCCATTACCGTTCCAACATCGGTCAGCTTTGTAAGAGTTTTCTCCAGGTTCTTATTGTCGCCCTCCCAATTAAAAATTGCCAGACCAAAGTCGAGGATATGAACCTTCTCGTTTTCATCGATGATTATATTGGCCGGTTTAAGATCGCGGTGGGTAATGCCCTGACTGTGGGCAGATGTTAACCCTTCAGCGATTTGAACTCCGATTTGAATGATTTCAGAAAATGACAGTTTTCGATCTGGGGCATACTTGTCAAGCGGTTGGCCTTTAACATAGGTCATGGAAATAAATTGACGATTTTCGAATTCCCCCACTTCGTGAACCGTTACTATGTTCGGATGATTGAGTTTGGCGGCCGTTTGTGCCTCTCGCGTAAATCTTTTTCGAAACTGTTCATTTTGACCTAATTCATCAGACAAAAACTTCAACGCCACTTCGCGGTCGAGTTTGGAATCATGGGCGAGATATACCTCCCCCATGCCGCCTTCGCCGATTTTCTCGATGATATCGTAGTGATTTACTTTTGTGTCTTTGGTCAGCATTATTAAGACTGCGAATTGTGGGTCACAAATTCTTTTCTATCCGCCGATCGGGGACCAGCCACATCAAGGCCACAAGAACGAAAATCGCCAGAGCAATCTGGCAGTTCACAAAAGCCAGCGGAATTGCCAATATATATAATCCAATAGAAATTTTCCCTTTGTAATCTTTACCAATCGCTTCCCGCAATTTTGAATTAGCACCCTGATGAGCCAAAATCGTGTTTACCAAAATCCAGTAAGCGATGGCCGACAGAAGCAGCACTACCCCATAAACAGAAGTTGCCAACGGCGCAAATTGATTTTCTTCGATCCAGTCAGTGACAAATGGTATTAATGACAGCCAAAATAACAAGTGCAAATTCGCCCAGAGAATTTTTCCGTTCACTTTATCGACGACATGAAAGAGGTGGTGGTGGTTGTTCCAATAAATTCCCAAAAACAGAAAGCTCAAAAGATAAGTGAAAAGTGCGGGCCAGATTTGTAGCAACGCACTGAAGTCATCGCCCTTAGGCACATTTAGTTTAAACACCATGATGGTCATGATTATCGCAATTACGGAATCGCTGAAGGCTTCAAGGCGCTGTTTGGTCATCGTATCAATTTATGAAAATCTGATTCTCAAATCATTTGAAATAAGGTTCATAGAGTTGGAATTTATGTAGCCGAAAAAAACCGCATTTATTGTTAAAATATAGGGGTTACAGCTGTTTTTTCACCTTTTCTTTAAGGTATAGCCATTATCTCGTTAGAATTCAATTAGTTAAATAATAGAATGTGGAAAAAGAGATAGTTTTGTATTGATGAATGGATAAATCGACTTTGCCGGACAACGAATTAGTCGTTTATCCACAATTAATAGAACTTATCAACAAAAACACAAAAACCGTGCTAACGGTTGTCTTCGTCTTCGGATTCCATCGAGGGGACGGTCTCGCGTCTTTCACGGGCTAAAAAGCCCAGATCAGGCTGGCCATCCTTCATATTGCAGGCCCCGCAAAACACTGCGCCCTGCTCAATTACGAGAGATTTAGTGCGAATGTCGCCCTCGACTTCGCACTTGGCCTGAAGCTCGACTTTTTCGGCGGCGTTTATATTACCTACTAGGCGCCCGGCAATTATTATGGTGCCGGCTTCAATTTCGGATTCAACTACGCCAGTGGGGCCAATTGTAATAGCATCGTCGCAGATTACTTTACCTTTGGCAGTCCCGTCAACCCTAAGTCCCCCTTTGACATCGATGGTTCCGGTAATGACTGTGTCCTTGCCGATGATTGTATTCATTTCTCCATCCATTTCGTTTAATATTAGTTTTTTCATACTTATTGCTTTTCCATGGGGTTTATTGGTTCATCATTGACTCTTATTTCGTAATGAACATGCGGGGCCGTTGATTTACCGGTATTCCCCGACAATGCGATGCGACTTCCCGGAAGTACTTTCTCTCCAGTCTCAACCAGCGTCTCCTTATTGTGGCCATAAAGGGTAGTAGTACTGTCATTATGTTTTATCACCACAATATTGCCATAAACTTCATCAAATCCGGTCATGACCACTTCACCGGTAGCAGTCGCCAACACTGGAGTCCCTTCCGAGCAGGCAATATCAATCCCCGGGTGATAATGAGCACTGTCCTTCAATATAAAATCCTGCGTAATAAATCCTTTTACCGGCAACCCGGACGGGACACTTAAGTCAGGGCCGGCAGCACGTGCCACTGACGCCATGCCGGCTTCATCTAATGATGCGAAAAGAGTGGAATCATCGGGCATTTCCGGGAATTTGATGTCCACACCCGCCAGACTTATAAGACGGCTGACGATTTCACGAGTCTGATTCAAATTCTGTTCCAACAGCTGCACCTTATATTGATATTTCAATAACCGTTCATTCTCTTCTTGTAGTTTATCGGCTAAAACCGCTTTTGTTAATATCTTTCCGTAAAAAAGAAAGAATAAAATTATGCCGAAAATGAGGACCCCCAAGCCGCCCAGAATAGCCCGGTAATGCCACTGTCGCATGCGAAAGCCGCGGCGCGCTTCGGCGCCATCGGGGATTATCATCACTGTAACATAACTGTTCAAGCCCATACATTATATATCGACCTAAGGTATCCTTTTGAGTAATGCGACAATTCTCTCCAGATCGTCATTTCCGTAATACTCGATTTCAATTCTGCCGCGTTTTAGACCCGGCTGAATTTTTACCGAAGTACCCAGAATTTGCCTCAAATTATTTTCGTATTCGGCCAGCATCGGAGCCTGTCTTTTGGGTATGAGCCGGCGCTTTTTGCTTCTGGCTTTTTCTTCGGTTTCACGCACCGACCAGGTCCCTTTTATTATTTCCTCGGCCAGATTCAGCATGTCGTGTTCAGTATCAAGAGACAGAATTGCTCGCGCGTGACCTTCAGTGAGTTTCCCGTCACGAACGAGAATCTGTATCGATATGGGGAGCGTTAACAGCCGCAGATTGTTTGTTACAGCGCTGCGGCTTTTATTGACCCGTTCGGATAATTCCTCCTGCGACATGCCACATTTATCCAGAAGGGTTTTGTATGCGTGGGCGACTTCGATCGGGTTCAAATTCTCTCGCTGGATGTTTTCCACCAGTGCCAGTTCCAACCGGCGCACATCATCGGTATCATTCATTAATACGACGGGAAGTTCTGTCATGCCAGCCAGTTTGGCGGCGCGCAGCCGCCGCTCACCGGCTATAATGATATAATCGGAGCCGCTTTGCGTAACCACCAGCGGCTGCATGATTCCATTTTGCTTGAAAGACTCGGCCAATTCTTTTAAGCTGTCTTCAGCAAAGGCCCGGCGCGGCTGCATGGGATTGGGTTGAATGCGGTCGATCGCAACCATTTTAAATCTCTGGTCGGCGGTATCGCGTGATTCTTTATGGGGAATGAGCGCTTCCAGCCCGCGCCCCAGTACAACTCTTGCCTTCATCCTGAAATTACCTCCCTGGTGAGTGACATATAGTTTTCAGCGCCGGTGGACATAATATCGTAGAGAATAATCGGTTTCCCGAAAGACGGCGCTTCGGATAAGCGAACATTTCGTGAAATGACAGTATTGTATACCCGCGAATTAAAATGCTTGCGGACTTCATCGGATACCTGTCGGGATAAGTTCAAGCGCCCGTCATACATAGTTAATAGTACGCCTTCAACTTTGAGATCGGGGTTTAAGTTTTCCTTAACCAGATTGATGGTGTTTATTAACTGCCCCAATCCTTCGAGGGCAAAGTACTCGCATTGAATGGGAATGATTACGGAATCTGCGGCGGTGAGTACATTGATGGTCAATAGGCCCAAAGAAGGCGGACAGTCGATTACAATAAAATCAAATTGGTCGTTCAAGGGCTGCAACGTTTTTTTGAGTTGATGTTCGCGTGACATCAGGCTGACCAGTTCAATTTCGGCGCCGACCAGGGCGATCGAAGACGGCAGCACTTTGAGATACTGCAGGTCGGTCGTCACAATGGTATCATGGATATTCTTGTCGCCAATTAAAGAGTCGTAGATAGAAAACTCAAGCTTGGATTTAGCCAGGCCGATGCCGCTGGTGGAATTGGCCTGGGGGTCCATATCGACCAGAAGGGTCTTCATTTCGGCTGCGGCCAGACACGAGGCCAGATTGACCGCGGTAGTGGTTTTGCCGACTCCACCCTTCTGATTGGAAATCGCTATTTTTTTGGCCAAAAAGAGGTCTCCTTAATAAAACGAACTTACCCTTAAGAAATTGGAATGGCATCTTAGGTTTCACGTGAAACCCAATCAACAAAAACTATCCGGATGTTCTTGAAAAAACTGTGAACGTCTTGATGGGGCTATCCCGGCCCGAAGCATAAGAATATGCAGTCCCCTGCAAATTCTTTATGTCGCCATCATCTTCAAATTTGGAGTAGTAGATGAAAACTCCCTTTGAAGTGAGCAGTTCGGAAATCTTTTTGAAAAGAGGTTTGGTCAGTCTTACCAACCGCAGTGTGATCAAATCAAACTTTCCGGAGAATTCACACTCGTCGAAATTCTGTTCACAGACCTCTATTGGAAGTCCCATTTGCTCTGACATTCGATTCAGCGCTGATGCTTTCTTTTTGGTCCTTTCGACCAAAACCGACCTCCGAGGATTAAACGACATTATAATGGGGAAGGCCGGGAATCCTCCGCCGGAACCGATGTCAAGATAATTTAAGAACTGACGCGATTTGATTACTTCAAAAGGTAAGAGCGACTCTGCCGCCAGTCTGGTCAAATCGGAGTGTGATGTTTCACGTGAAACAAGATTAATATTCTTGTTTTCTGCCTCCAATAAATCAAGATATTGCTTGACCTTAGAATCGGGGTCGTATTTGGAAAGGATGATTTGAGGGTCAAATTCTAATGGTATTGGAGCCTTTTCGCTCATCCGGCCAGAGCCTTGAATCTTTTCAAATAAACGGATAGGACGGCGACATCGCCGGGGGTGACACCCTCGATACGCCCCGCCTGACCCAGAGAGCCGGGACGAATGCGCTGGAATTTTTCCGATGCCTCCTTTTTGAGGCCTTTGATATCATTGAAAACGAATCCTTTGGGGATGATTTCATTCTCCAGTTTTTTGAATTTCTTTATCTCGCGCTCCTGTTTTTCAACATACCCCTGGTAACGAATCTTGATCGCCGCCCTTTCCAAGATTTCAGGATTGTCCGCAAAGCGGCCGTCGTGTCGGGTCAAGATAGGTAAAAGTTCAGCGATAGATATTTCGGGCTGCTTGACCAAATACTCGAGCGATATTTTACTTTTCCCGTTGAGCCGGCCATCCAACTCCCAAAGTCCGCCGACCGGTATCACAGTCTCCTTACAAAATCGGACTGCCTGTTCAGTCTGATTCTGAATTTCTTCAAAAGAACGGAGCTCCTGATTATCCACCAAACCATACTTTTGTGCAAATTGGGCCAGTCGGTCGCGGGCATTGTCTTCTCTCATAGCCAGTCGGTATTCGGCCCTTGAGGTAAAAAGGCGATAAGGTTCGGTTGTGGAGCGGGTGGTAAGGTCGTCAATCATAACGCCGATATAGGCCTCGGAGCGGTCCAACACAAATGCCGGTTCATTTTCAATAAAAAGAACCGCATTTGTTCCAGCCATTAACCCCTGTCCGGCGGCTTCTTCATAACCCGAAGTTCCATTTATCTGGCCGGCAAAAAATAATCCTCTTATCAGGCGGGTTTCCAAGGATGGTTTAACTTGATGAGCTGGGCAGTAATCGTATTCTACGGCATATCCTGGGCGGGTGATTTCCACATTCTCGAGCCCTATAACCGTACGAATTGCAGCAACTTGGACTTCTTCGGGCAGTGATGTGGAAAACCCGTTAGGGTATATCTCGCTGGTACCGTTCCCTTCGGGCTCCAAAAAAAGCTGGTGTCTTGGCTTATCGGAAAAGCGATAAAACTTATCTTCGATTGAAGGACAGTATCTTGGACCGGTAGATTTAATCTGCCCGGAAAACATAGGGGAGCGGTGAATATTATCGAGAATATGCTTTTTGGTGGCATCCGTTGTGTAGGTCAAATAGCATGGAGATTGTTCGAAGTGAGCACGCCGGGACCTTGGCGAAAAAAATGGAATCGGTTCATGGCCGGGCTGCTTTTCGCATTTGTCCCAATCTATAGTGTCGCCGTTCAGTCTTGGCGGCGTGCCAGTTTTTAGGCGGCTGATTTCAAAACCTAATTCCCGAAATGAATCTGACAATTTGTAAGCGGCATTTTCCCCAATGCGGCCGGCTTTGATTTTCTTTTCTCCAATGTGAATAAGTCCGCCCAGGAAAGTTCCGGTGGCGACAATGATAGCTTTACATAGAATCAATTCTCCGGCTTCAGTGCGGATACCGGTCACTCTCCCATTTTCAACGATGATCTGTCCGGCCAGCGCCTCGATAACCACGATGCTTTTTACTTTGGCCACATAATCACAGATGAAATCATTATAAGCGCGTCTATCACACTGGACACGAGTGGACCAAACTGCCGGCCCGCGTGAGAGATTTAATTTTCTGAATTGAATTCCCGAGGCATCGGCGGCTATTCCCATGACGCCGCCCAAAGCGTCTATTTCTTTGACAACATGGGATTTAGCGATTCCGCCGATAGCGGGATTGCAGGACATCAGCGCCAGCTTGCGGGATTCCATGGTTATGATAGCCACAGTCTTACCCATTCGGGCCGCGGCTAATGCGGCTTCCACACCGGCGTGTCCGCCGCCAATAATTACTATGTCGAAATCTTTCAATTTGAACATCGTACGCTAAGTTATAGATTTAAAGTGGAATACAAAAGCAAATTCAGAATTCGGAAGGCCCCAGATACGTACTTTTAGGAACAATCCGCGACTGACCTGTACCGTCAGAGTTGGAAATAAAAACAGCTGACGCAGCAGGCCATCCCGATTCGGCCTTCCAGGTCTGTTTGATGAAAGCAATCTTTTTCCCGTCCGGCGACGACGTTGCGAAATAGGCATTGTCAATCAATTTTGTTTTCACCGTGTCACCAAGCTTGATTTGGTAGATGTCATGGTCAAAAGTGAAAAGAATACTTTTGCCGTCCGGTGACCAGGATGGCCAGACGCCTTCACAAATTGTTAATTTATTTTCCCCATTTGCACTAATAATATAAATCGAGTCGTGTCCGGCTTCGATATTGCCATAATAGGCGATTCGTTTTCCATTCGGTGACCAGCGCGGATTTCCTTTCTGAACGGAGTCCGTAGTGAGCATGTGCGGGTTCTTTCCGTTTGAATCTGTTACATAAACTTGCGATAAGCCATTTTTTCTAGAAACAAATGCGATATTTTTTCCGTCAGGTGACCAATCCGGATGCGAGTCTCGAGCGGTATCTGATGTCAGATGCATTGCGGCGACACTGTCAAAACCTCGAACCAAAATATCAGTGTTGCCATCTTTTTTCGAAGCGTATACAAATCTTGAACCATCCGGCGACCAGGATGTCCAGCAATCATCGGGACCGTCCGTGACTTTAAGATAATTAGAGCCATCAGTATTGACGGAATAAACGTGATATCTGTAATCATTGCCTTTGATGTCCAGACGTGAAAGCAGTAGTTTAGTGCCGTCGGGTGACCAGGAGACATCCTGGTAAAAAATAGTGTCTTTGGGTTGTGCCACGGTGGATCCGATCATTGTCGCAATAATTGTGAATACGACTGATATGAATCTTAGCACTGTTAATTCTTATCCTGTTTGATGTTAGTTAATAAACGCAGTTTTACTCGCATAAGTTTCTTCATTTACCAATGCAGAATTTCGCAAAAATCTGCCCGAGAATGTCATCATTATATATGCGGCCGGTGATTTCAGCCAGGGCCTCGGCTGCCTGTCTCAAATCAAAAGCGGTTAATTCCGGTGAGGCACTCTTCTTCAACTTTATGGCAGCGGCTCTGGTGTTTTTTAGAGAGTCTCTCAACTTTTGTTTGTGGCGCGCGGAAGTTACAATTTGCCCCGACGTCAAATCCGGCATTGAGACATTTATTCTTTCAAGAAGTTCATTCTTGAATTTCTTAAGACCGTCCTTTGTCACACAAGATATGGGAAGAATTTTAGATTCTTTTAAACTTTTATTCAGTGAACGATTGAATTTGGTTCGGTCAATCTTGTTGCCGACCAGAAAAACATTTTTGTGCAAATCAGACCGCAGATCTTCAACCAATTGTTTTGGCCAACTTTTTTGTGACAAGTCAATCATCCAAACTATGAGATCTGATTTGCTCATTATTTTTCGCGCCGATGATTGTCCGGCTTTTTCGATTGCGCCCCCGCCGGTGCGAAGACCGGCCGTATCGATAAGATTGACGGCGTAGCCTTCGAGATCAATCCACTCCGAAAGATAATCTCGCGTGGTACCGGGAGTGGGTGTGACTAATGCGCGTTCCTGTCTAAGCAGCAAATTGAACAGTGACGATTTCCCGGCATTGGGGCGACCGCAAATAGCAACTTTGTAGCCCTCGTTAATAATGCGACCACCTTGATATGACGAGATAAGTTGATTGATTTGACTCTCAATTGTCTGAAGGGTTTCCAGAAGTTCTCTTTTGTCTTCGGAGTTGATTTCTTCTTCCGGGAAATCTATTGATGCTTCGACCTCGGCAATAAGCTCAATCAGTTTCTGTCTTAATGATTCAACGGTATTGGAGTAACCACCCAGTAGATGTTCTTTGGCAATTTCATAAGATTTTTCAGTATTGGCGCCTATTAATTCTGCGACTGCTTCGGCTTTACTCAAATCAATTCTGCCGGACAAGAATGCCATTTTTGTAAATTCACCCGGCTCTGCGGCTCTGGCACCTGACTCCAAAAGCGTATTTAGAATTCTTTTGGCCGCTTGACTCCCCCCATGACAAAATATTTCAACCTGTGCGTCGCCTGTGTAAGAGTGGTCCTTGGGCATAAAGACGGCTAATATTTCGTCTATGTCATTGCCCTGCATATCGATAAAGTGGCCAAATCTCATCAAGAAAGGTTGAAATTCAACTGGTGTTTGACCGTTTGGAGTTCGAAAGCGGCTCTTTAGAAGAGGCAGACTATGCCTGCCGGCCACACGTATAGCTGCGATGCCCCCTTCACCAGGGGGTGTAATTATGGCGACTACTGTTTCTCCATCTTGTGGAAAAGCTGGACCTTTTGATTTTTTCATCAGGCATCAGGCTGAAATAACTTCCTGGTTTTTGGGCCGCTTGAACAAAATATAATCCAACAGCGAGAAAATGGAAAAGCAGGTCCAGTACAAGACTAAACCGGCCGCAAATCGATAGAAAATGAATCCCATAAACAGCGGCATGATATACAAAAATATTTTGTTTTGTTGTGTCGAGGCCATGGTGAATTTCTGCGAAATAAATTGCGCCGCCACCATAATAACTACCAGTATGATATAGGGGTCAGTGAAACTGCTGGCGCCGCGCGACAGGTCATCGATAAACCAGACAAACGGGGCATCGCGCAGGAGAATTGTCGAACGAAAGACCGAAAAAAGCGCAAAGAAAAGCGGCATCTGCGGTAGTATGGGCAAGCATCCTGACAGGGGATTCACACCGTGCGCTTTGTACATTTTCATGGTTTCCTGATTCATCGCCTGCGGATTATTCTTATGCTTCTTTTTCAGCTCTTCGATTTTCGGCTGCAAATCCTTCATGGCCTGCATCGACTTAAATGATTTCATTGAAAGCGGCAGCGTGATGATTTTGACCAAAAGTGCAAAGATTATAATTACGATGCCATAATTGGAAATCATTTTGTACATCAGGGGCAGCAGCCAGATTATCGCCCAGGCAAAGGGCTTGATTATCCAACCGACAAAAGGCGTGGTGCCGATTCCTAACATGTCTTCGAGGTCAACGTTGTAATCGGCCATCAGCTGATAGTCTAACGGACCCACAAATATCGTGAAGGTGTCGGAAAACGATGAAATATTGGCAAAGGGAAATGTCAATCCGATTGTAACTTCGCGTCCTTCGATCGGCCCGGCCGCCGACGATACCTGCATTTTTTCACCGCGAGCAAATACTCTTTCGGCGGCACGATTTCGAGGAATAATAACTGAAGTGAAGTATTTGGAGCGAACACCGGCCCATTTGGTTTGGCCGTCAAACGACTGATTCAGTTTGTTATCCTGAAAATCGTCAAGTGTAACCCGGGAGCCGGCCATCAGAGCCACCGCATTCATTTCGGCGTAATCTTCTTCGGCCTGCGGCTCGGTAACATCCAATGGCGTATTCCAGACTATTTCATACTGCCGCTCAAACCCGATTTGTTCTCCATTGACCAGTTCAATCACCAGATCAAAATGATAATTATCCGGATAAAAGCGGTAATGTTTGATGATTTGGGCTCCGCCCCGACTGTAGCGATAGTGCAGTTCTAAAGGTTGAGACGAGACATCATATTCGCCGGGGACGGTGTTGCAGACAAAATCAACTTGTGATGTCGAAAAAGTTTCTCCGGCAAACGTAAAATCCGGCGTAGCCTGCTGTGCTTTCGAGAGCATGTTGATTCTCTGTCCGTCGCGATATTTGAATTCATTCAGATAAAGCGCTACCGGCCCGCCGCCGTGACTGCTCAAGGCGATTTCGAATTTATTGGTTTTTACGATGACCGTGTCGTCGTCAACTTGACTCGGGGTGATAACTGTGTCATTGACTCTGCCTGGCTGCGAAGTTTGGGAAGTTTGGTCAGAAATTTTATTGTCGACTGTTTTTGATGGCGCCGCTGCTGAAAGCGTGTCGATCTGTTGAGATTGTTCGGCAGTTTCCGGTTTCGGTTTGGGCTCTTCTTGTAATCCCAATAGCTGCAAAAGTGGATAATAGAAAATTATCAAAAGAGCCAGTGCAATAATTATCGGCAGAGTTTTTTTATCCAATATTAATCCTTATTCGATTGGTAAAGAGACTATTGGACCGGATCATATCCCCCCGGATGCCAGGGATGACAGCGGCCTATTCGTTTGATCGCCAGAAGCGACCCTCTTATTGCCCCATATTTTGTCAGCGCGTCAATGGCATATCTGGAACAGGTCGGTTCGAAACGGCAATAATGGCCAAAGATGGGAGAAAGTGTCAATCTGTAAAGTTGCACTAGTAGAATCAGAGGGTATGCAGTTAGGGGGGCTCTAGGACGGCTTGTTTGAGATGAGGGTGAAAGCTCGAGCGACTTCTCTATTGATATCTTCAAATCTCGGTTCATCGGTTATTGATCGCACTATGAAGGCGATTTTGACGGGTTCCAACAAAGATTTCCTGTTTAATCGAATTGCTTCCCTGAACAATCTTTTGAGACGGTTTCGTGTGACGGCCTTTCTGATCTTCCCTGAAAGCAGCACGGCGTAGCGAAAGGATTCCGCATATTCCCATACCACCGTGCCATAACTACCCGATTTTCTTTGACCAGTTTTCAAAAGCCGTTCTATTTCCTTGCGGCTTTTGAGGGTCAGAGCGCGGGGAAGTTTATTTGTTGTGGCCAACTTTGGGTGTCAGGCGTTTTCTTTTCTTGCGACGACGGCGGGCCAAAACCCGACGTCCGCCTTTGGTGGACATCCGTTTTCTGAAACCGTGGTCGTTCTTTCTTTTGCGATTCGATGGCTGATAGGTTCTTTTCATTCGTTTTTCCTCAATTTCAAGTCAGGTAATATAAAGACTGTGTTCGTCTCGTCAAGGCAAATACGTCTTAAAAACATTACTTGATCCGAATCAGAGAACGCTCAATTTGTTGCAACTTTGATAACTTAAATATCGAAATTCCCTATTTCGTTCAGCCTGCCTATATTAACCGGCGAAAATGTCACGTCAGAATATGCGAACATTATTGATAATATTTCTCCCTTCGGAATGGCGCACCTACCACCGCAGGCCGTACTGGGAAGCCATGGCCGAGCATTCCCAAGTTCTCGTAATTGAGCCACCGGCGGGAATATTCTCTTTCTGGCTGCACCCCAAAAGGATGATTGACTATTTGCGTGGCGCCGGAAAATTGCGCCGCAACCAGAGTAACATACTTTTTTTCAGGCCGCCCCAACTGGCTTCGCCCGGGATTAACTTTATAGTACGACCCTTGGCCGCGCTGGATAGATTTTTGATGCGCCATCAAATTCAACGGATATTGAAACAAATGCAAAATGAGTTTGATACCGCAGTGGTTTTTTTGGTACATGCACAGCAGCATCATTTTTCGAAAGTTATACCTGATGCGCGGCAATGTTATGAGATCACCGATTTGTATGCCATGCCTCGGGGTCATCACCGGCTTGATGAAAATCATTGGCATACCAAACGAGTCCGGCGCAGCGAAAAGAAAATAATTTCTGACAGTGATGTAATTCTCACTTCCTCAAAATTGATATATGACGAATTGAGGGAAACTAATGCCAAGGTTTATTATCTTCATAATGCCGCCGATTACCGACATTTCGTAAAAAGCGCCGACAACGAATTGGAAATCCCTGACAATATCAAACTTCTGCCCCGGCCCAGGCTTGGTTTTTTCGGAAATATAAATCATTTAATCGATTATGAACTTATAACAAAACTGGCCGGTGAATTTACCAATGGAGCTATTGTAATGATAGGAGGCGAGCAGAAAAACACTGGAATCACTCATGACCACTGGTATCAAATGACTAAAACAATGGGGAATGTCCATTATTTGGGATTCCGCGATTATGAAAACCTGCCGGTTTATTTGAAGGGATTCGATGTCTGCCTTATGCCTTTTCGATTAAACGACTGGATGCAATACAGCGCTCCCAACAAAACTTTTCAATATCTGGCGTCAGGTAAGCCGATTGTATCAACAGACTTCCCTGAAGTCCACAATGTTGAAAGTGTAATTTACATTGCCAAAAAACATACAGAGTTTGTCAAGCTGGTGCGTGAAGCCTTAAATGACAGTAGTGAAACTAAAAAAGCCGAACGTCAGCAGGTGGCGTTCGAAAATTCCACCGAAAAATGGGCCGAGAAAGTAATGCAGATTCTGTACAAGACCATAAATGAAAAGAAGCCGTTCACCGGCCTCTCTTAAATCTCGGCGTCAACAGCTCCAGGGCTCTCTGGGATTCAGGCTGCTTGAATAGCTTGCCCAGAATTAAAAGCAAGCTAAACCCGACCACTGCAAATATAGACAATTTCCAAAACAATAAATTCAATGAATCAAATTCAGTCGAAGGCCATAACAGTTTAAGACCAATCCAGATGGCTGCAATGGTGGTCAAAACTGCCAGAGATTTGGCCATAAAAAGTGCTAGTTCCGCCTTGAACTCAAATTTCAATTTCTTGCCAATATCGACTGTCATAATCAAAAACCCGACCACGGCAGCGCAAACCGATGCCCAAGCCAGCCCTTCGTGGGCTAAAGTGCGCACAAACAATGCACTAAGAATGAGTTTTAATACTAACATTAAAGATAGAATCAACCCCAGCCGCAGCAGCTGGCGAGCCGCGAAATAGAATCTCATTTGAAAAGTATAGATGGCTTGGAAAGTGATTCCAATACCATAGATGACCAGCGGCGTAGTGGTCAGTGCCAGAGATGCTTCATCAAACTCTCCCCGCTGTAGCGCTACTCTGATAATGTCACCAGCAAAAATCACGATACCAATTGCCGCAAACCCCATGAAAAAAAACAAGGCCCTGACGGTCTTGCCGTATAATCGTCTAAGATCGTCAATTCGGTTTTCTTTCAGATGTTCGGCTATCCAGGGAAATGAAGCCACGTTAAATGCCGCCACAAATACACCGCTGGGGATGGAAATCAAAGTTGAGGCATAGCGGAGCGCGGAAATTGGTCCGGGCCCGAGATAATGACCGGCAAAAAAGCGGTCAACCAGAGAATAAGACATAGAAATGCATTCAATAATAGTGACCGCAAAAAGAGATCGTGTTAATGCCGTAGCCCAGGCCGAATCAATTCTAATATGGAACTTGGGTTTGACAATCTTGAATGCGAAATAGCCGTTGAACAAAAGGAGCACGACGCCATCGGCCACCCACCCGTAAGCCAGCGCTTTAATATGAAAGCGATCGAACAGGAGAACTATCGAACCAATTATAATCAGGTTGACGATTATAGTAGATAAAGCCGGCGCCAGAAAATGCTTTTTTAAAAAGCACCAGCTTCTGAAATAAATCTCCATCCCCCGCAAAAAAATGAAAATTGAGAGGATTCCGGAAAGCTCATGAGCTAAAACGGCCAGATCCGAAGAGAGGTTTGGCGCCAGCCAAAGGATTATTTCTTTTCGAAAAAGGAAAAACAAAGCGCTCAATAGGGCGAACCCGATTCCAAACCAGAGCAGTCCGCTCCAGAAGGAGCGAGACTGCTCATTTTCATCAACGGTGTGGCCGGACTTAATGATAGGAATCAGAGCCATCGGCATGGCTGAAAACAAAATCATGCCAAATAGTTCAGGAATCGTAAAGGCAATTATAAATGTGTCAAAAATACCACTGGTGCCAAAATAGGAAGCAAAGTAAGCTTCGCGGACAAACCCCAACAAACGTCCCAGAACATTTCCGGCAATGGTTATAATAGTGGCTGTGAGAAGAGATTGTTTGATGAATTGGGAGGTCAATGGAATCTCTTATAAATCAGAAGAGTGTCAAAAACATTTAAGCTAATCAGAATAGTGCCGTCAATTTTGTTTGCAAAGGCAGGGTAGTCACCACCGGCCCGCTTTTGGTAATCAACACATTAATTTCCGAACGAAAACCGCAATCTTCGAGATAAATCCCCGGCTCAACTGAAAAGAGATGACCCATCTGCAAAGCGCGCCGGTCTTCGGTTTCCAGATTATCGACATTAGGCCCCACTCCGTGCACGTCGGTGGTAATGGAATGTCCCGTGCGATGCACAAACTTTTCGCCATAGCCGGCCTTTTTGATGACGTCGCGCACGGCGTCGTCAACATCGGCGCCAAACACATCACGTTTTCCGAAATGCTTGGTGAGATACTCTACCGCTGCATCACGCGCTTTAGCAACAATCTCAAAAAGGTCGCGATATTTCTTAGGTATTTGGTCAGAGGTGCCGGTAAATGCCACCCAGGTGATGTCTCCAAAAACAGCCCCGGGTTGTTTCAGCTTTCCCCAGAGATCCAAAAGAACCAATTGACCTTTGTTAATACGGGCCGATTTCAATTCGGTCGGTTCATAATGAGGATTGACGGCGTTACCTTCAACGGCACAGATGGGGCCGTGATCTGTTTCCATTTCAAACTCTTTAAGTTTATTGAGGACGAATTTTACTACATCGTATTCAGTAATTACAGTCCCATGCGCCAAGGAATCTCGAATAAACCCAAACGCCTGGTCTTTGATATTCAGCACGTTGGCCGCGGCCTGACGGTGCATTTCGACCTGATTGTCATTCAGCCGTGCCTGAAAATTAGACACCAGGTCAGCCGAGGATACAATTTCGGCCCCGCATTTTTTGACTAACTCAATGGTGCCGGCGTCGACCAAGCTGATATAGGGAAGTCTTCCGAGTTGAGAGTATTCCATTGCGATTTTTTTGAAGCCTTTAAGAACTTTATTCAACTCGCTTTCAAGCATTTTATAGCCAAAGTATGACTGTAATCGTCCCGGCAAATGTTGGAACAAATGTTTTTCAATCGGATTCACCAAAGCGATTGGCTCGCCCTCGGCGGGGATGAAATAAAACGAGCGCCGTGTGAGCAGACTCCCTAAGCCCAAGAATTGCACGGCAATTGTATTTCGGCCGTGAAAATCAGCAATTAACCAACCATCAAGCTGACTTGATTTGAGATGCTTTTGTATTTCCTCTATGTCTAAGCTCATTTATTCTCTATGCGTAATTTATGCCGTCAGATTCTTTCGGGAATATATGAATTTAAAGCTCGGTTGTAACTTTCTTAATTTAGAGACATAATAATAGTAAGAATTGAATCGAGGGTTCTTGACGGTGATTACAATTAGAGATAGCTTGGAATGGTTACTATTATGAATGTCCCCAGAATTGTCATTACCGGCGCACCGGCTTCGGCCAAGACCGAATTCATAGAACGGCTCAAGTCCAACCCCGAATTCTCGCATTTCGAGTTTTTGGAAGAATTAGCCAGAAAGCTATTGCATAAAAAAGCCAGTTATCGCCACGATCCGGTCGAATTTCACTGCCACATTTATGATTTCCAGGTAGAACGCGAGGACGAGTTGATCGGAAAGCCGTTCATAACCGACCGGGGGACTGTTGACGGATTCGCCTTTCATCCGGGGTCACTTAAAACCATCGGGACAACTTTGGAAAAAGAATATCAAAGGTATACCGGAGTTATTCAGCTGGGCTCGGCGGCAAAACTGGGCCGGCAATTTTATCGGCGTGATGAAATCAGAAGAGAGACCTATGACGAGGCCCTTCAAATAGAAAAAGCCATTTCCAAAGTCTGGCACGGACATAATAGGTATAAGTACATAGAGCCCAGCGCAAATTTAGAAAGAAAATTCGACAAATTCGTACAATTAGTAAAAATAGCCGCCTTACTTTAGATTTCACAAGGGAGCATGCTCATTCGTCTGGGATGGATATTCTTAGCGGAGGAAAAATGAAGGTATCAATCGGGGTCATCTTCGGAATTTTAGTAATCTTACTATCGTCTGTATTTTCAAAATCAGCGGAATTCAAGAAATTCGAGGCCGACTATGCAAATCTGGATATTGACCTGTTAAACAACCCCTGTGAGGTCGCGGAAGTCAAAGATTTTGTATACCAAAAAGATCTGGCCAAGTTCACTTTTACCAGCGGAACTTTTTATTTCTTGCGCTATGTCGATGAACGACCCACCACCGCCATTTTCCTGGGTACGGGTAAAGCGGAAATTCAGATTCCGTCGCACGTGGAACGCAATTCTCTTTTCTGCATTACCAAAGACAGTGTTGTCAATGAACTTTTCGAAAACTGCTTTATTCGTTTTTCAGATAATCTCGATGAATTAGTCAAAGCGAAATTCGCAATTGAACAGTCAACCTTGTCCTGGAAAGTTTTCAACAGCGCCAAGCAGGCGCAGGGAGAAATCTTTTTCAAACCGGTCATTCAGCATCGCTATGACAATTATTTTGAACTCTTGCGTTCGGCTTATGAGCGGAGTGCGGACGGTTATTTCTGGATAGATTTTAACCGCTATGTGTTTACCTATGACCCCAATCAGCCGGAGCAGTTCCGACTGGCCTATGAATTTGAAGGCGGCGATTTTGCCATCACTGAAGCCGCCGTTTTGCAAAAACAGCAAATCGGAGAGCACGATGATATGGATTTGTCCAACATCAGCTTCCCCACCACCAGTATCGAACGGCAGGGAAAATTCAAAATGGGCGGTCAGGACGGCCGGCAAATCGACGAAGGTCTGGGAAAAATCAAGCTGGTAATCAATGCGGATAGTCTGAAATATGTCTCTCTGTTCCTTGATTTTCATCTAAAAGAAGATTCCATTTATTTTCACGGCAAACCGGTTGATCACAAGCGCCGTAAAACTTTTGACTTTATCGGGGTAATTCTACCTGAATATCACTATAAGGGAGACACTCTTGAATTCAGTTTGTGGTACAAAGGGAAAGATTTTGATCAAGCTTTGCCGTACGTTGAAAACCCCAAAGCCTCGCTGGTGTCACTGGAATTAACTGCCCCCAACGGTTCCAATTATTATCTCCCCGGACAAATGGCCGCCGAAGATATTGATGGACGTTTCAAACTGATTGAAGCCAGTCCGGACCGGCCATTTAACACGTTCAGATTTCAAGGATACGTATCGGGCGCCGACACCACGCCAGTGCTTTCCAATATCGGTATTGCTCTCAATTTTATAGAACTGGGTTATATTACTAAATATAATTTCAACTGTTTCGTACCCGAAAACATTCAACAATCGGCGGCAGTCAGCGCTTTTAACTACATGAGTGAAAGGTTCGGTTCGCCTCCGGCAGCATTTGAAATTTTTGTATCGCCGGAAGAAGGAAAGGGGATGCCGGGTCTGGCCTATGTGCCTCAAGTCACCTGTGTATCAGAGTGGGAGGCCTTTGGTGGCATGGACTTGGTAGCCGGCAGTGGCATCGGCAGCCAATGGTTTGGAGGCGCCTTGCAGCCTGCATCCGACAGAGAAAGCTGGGTGGAATTGGCACTGCCGAATTTCTTGTCGTTAATGTACGTGGAAAATGCTCGCGGAGCCAAAGCCTACTATTCTAACCTAATTAATCGCAGCGACACGCTCATTAAAGTCATTGCCAGAGGTTGGGATTTGCCGCTGGCTACCGGCGGCCGGCTAAGAGAATCGATCGCTTCAAACAAGGGCATCTGGCTGATGCACATGCTGCGGTTTCTCATGTACGACACAGAGACACATACTGCACCCAGATTCTCCAAATTCATTCAGGAACTCTCCGCCACACTAAATGGCAGGACATTCACCAACGCTGATTTCGTAAAGCTGACAGAGAAGAATTATGGTGCATCACTGACGGATTTTTTTGCTCAATGGCTTTACGGTTATAACATGCCTGAATTCAACGTTGAATACAATTTCGTCCAAAGAGACGGCAGTTATTACATCGACGGCAGTGTCATTACCAAGAAAGTCGGTGATGATTATTCACAGCCGGTAATAATGCGCGTGGAGCTTAAAGGCAGCACCAGCGATGAATCTGTCTATCTGCGGGTAACTATCAAAGCGCCAGAGTCAACGTTTAGCCTGGGACCATTTACATCCGAGCCAAAGAAATTTGTTTTTAATGAGTTTTTTAGTGTGCTTTCGGAAGACAGGGTGAAGAAGAAATAGAGCTACTTATCTTTTCTGGAATGCCACTCGTCGAGAAGTTTCTGGGCTTCCGTGAATTCTGAATTCTCCATTTTCCCCTTTAGTTCCTCTAGTTCATAAGCTACTTCATAGGCACAGCTTTCGTAGACAAGCATGAGCCAAAAATAACTTCGAGCATAGTCCCTGTACTCCGGGAAGTAGTACAAATAGTTTTGACCCAGTAAATATTGAGCATGCACATAATTTTGTTCAGCTGCTTTCTCAAGCCAATAAATTTGTTCTCCCATTCCCACGTGTTTACACCAACCATACATAGAATGAACGGCCAATTCACATTGCGCTTCGGGTAGCCCTTGTTCCGCCGCTCTAAAGAACCACCTTTCGCTATTCATCTCAGACGAAATACTGTCGTAAATGCGATCAAAAACAGAATCAGCCAAATAAGGGCCGACACGATGTCCGTAAGTCTTGGGAAGTGGGAATCGGGCGTAATCTTTTAGAATCCACTCTTCTCTTTCAGTTTCTATTGTGCTCTTAATTGCAGACCCAACAAAGAGTGAATCAGATAAGAAAAGCCTCCTTACGAACAGTGCAATTTCGTTTGTAAGTGAATCACATTTTTGTTTAGTGCGTCTATGTGTGTAATCGTGTAAACGACCATTTTCCGGATTATAAAGATAACCAAGGTGCAACTGCGCTTTGGCGTTTCCTTTTTCAGCTAACGGACGAAGCAGTCTTTCTGATTCTTCAAGGTCACTCCGGACAATGCCTTTTCCATGATTGTAAATTTTCGCCAGCTCTATCTGCGAATCGACATCTCCTGCCTCCATTTTTTTTCTTAATTCCAATACAAAAGTTGAATCTGCAGAAAATGAAGAAACGGCGAATAATGAAATTATCAGAACTAAGATTTTCATTTTGAAAAGACTCTTAAATAGTTTTGACGACTGACTGTAATATAGCAGCCGCCACAAATTGATACAAATTATAGGATTGAAGAGTGAAATCGATTAATCCAGAAGCGAATTCAAAAGCTTCTCGATATCCGACATTAGAAAAGGCTTGGAGAGGAAGCCGTCCGGTTTGGGATGATCGGGTTCGGATGGAATGCCTCTAATAGAATAGCCGGAAATCAACACTACCGGCATTTTTGGATTTTTTTCTTTGACATTTTTCAAAAGTTCCAGTCCGGTCATATTTGGCATTCTCAAGTCGGTAATGACCATGGCGAACTTTTCCTGCTCCATTTTGGCCAGCGCTTCTTTGCCGCTTTCGGCCCGGACGGATTTATAGTCAAAAACCTCCAACATCTCCTCTAAAAGTGAGGACATATTAGGGTTATCTTCGACTATGAGGATAGACTTATCCATAGCTGTTTGCTTTCTTTAGTCAGTATCGGCAGATACGGCCTAATATTAACTGTTGACCGGTTTTACGGCTGTTTTTCCGGCTGTGGCAATGAGTTCTGCCTGAAGTGCGGCTATACCTGTTTTATTCAAAGCGGAAACGGGAAAGCTTTTATAGCCGTTTTCGAAAGGAGGGTCAAATTCGGGATTGGCGTCTATCTTATTATAAATCATAATGCACTTTATTTCTCCCGCCCCAATTTCATTCAGAACTTCACGGGTTTGTTTAATTCGTTCATAATATAATGGATCGGCACAATCAACAACGTGCAAAAGTAAATCGGCGCTGGAGACTTCCTCCAGAGTTGACTTGAATGATTCAATCAGCTGATGCGGCAATTTCTTGATGAACCCCACCGTATCGGAGAATAGGATATTGCAGGGATACCCGGATGACATCACTCGCGTTGTTGCATCCAATGTCGTGAACAACATATCGGCCGTATGCACGGTGGCCTTGGTCAGAAGATTAAACAAGGTCGACTTGCCGGCGTTGGTGTAGCCAACCATGGCAACTTTGAAGAGGAATTCCCTCTTCTTTCTTTGGGTGGCGCGCTGCACGTCCAGCTTTTCAAGTTTTGACTTTAAATGAGCGATTTTGGTGCGCACTTGGCGGCGGTCGGTTTCCAACTGCGTTTCGCCCGGGCCTTTGGCGCCCAGACCGCCATATTGCCTGGAAAAATGCACCCAAGCTCCCGTCAATCGGGGTAAGGTGTATTCCAGTTGGGCCAGTTCGACCTGCAATCGGGCGGCTGCTGTTTTGGCACGCGTGGCAAAAAGGTCCAGAATCAAAATCGGGCGGTCGATAACTTTGAGGCCGAAAGCTTCTTCGAGATTTCGCTGCTGCGCGGGCGTAAGCGTGTCATCAAAAATCACACAATCTCCACCTAATCTGCCCATTTCGTTTTTAATCTCCTCAACCAGCCCCTTGCCGATAAAATAGGCCGAATCCGGTCTGGGGCGCACCTGCACCCGCTTCCCCACGACTGCGGTCCCGGTCGAAAGGGCCAGAAGCTTGAGCTCTTCCAACGACTCGACTACTGCCTGCTTTTTGCGGGAATCCGACGCCAGACCCACCAAATAGGCCTTTTCAATTTGATTTCCATTTCTACCGAAGGGCATATGCATAAATAATATACTTACTATTGGACAGAGTTGCCAAATTTTCTCGCTTCATTCCGATATAATCTCTATGTCGGCATTTCAAAAGATAATCCATTCCGAAGGTCACCTCATTGATTCCGGTCTGATGAGGCAAATATTTGATACTATTATCGCCGATGGCGGTCAGTACGAAATCCTCGATTTCCAGATCGGGCGTAATAACGAAGAGCCTTCGAAAGCCAAACTCAAAATAAGCGCCGACAATGCCGTGGCCATGAACGGCATTTTGCTTAAGCTTTCCTCGCTGGGCTGTCAGATTGACCGAGAGCACGAGGTTACGCTAAAACCTTCGCCCAAAGACGGCGTGGTTCCTCCAGATTTTTACAGTACCACCAATCACGAGACTTTTGTTCACGCCAAAAGCGGCTGGCTAAAAGTTGAAAGCTTGAGAATGGATTGCGCCATTGTCGTCAACGGAAACAAGGCCTCGGTCAGAAAGTTTCGGGATGTTAAAAAGGGGGAACAAATTGTAGTCGGATTGGACGGTGTTAAAGTGGTTCCGGAATTTGTGGAGCGCAGCCGCGTTGATTTTGCCTTTATGTCCGGTGAAGTATCGACTGAACGAAAAGTACGGCTGGTGGTTGACCGGGTAGCGGAAATAATCAGAAGTAAATCCAAAAAAGTGGCGGTGGTTTCCGGACCGGTCTTGATTCACACTGGCGGCTCCAACGGTCTCATAAAGTTAATCGAAAATGGATTTGTTCATTTGCTTTTGGCCGGAAACGCATTGGCGGTTCATGATATCGAAGCCTGTCTGTATGGCACGTCACTGGGAATAGATCTTTCCAGCGGCAAGCCGGTGGAGATGGGACACCGTAATCACTTACGCGCTATAAACGAGGTCCGCCGCGCCGGCTCAATTCCCAATTTGGTCAAAGAAGGAACTCTGACATCAGGCATTATGCATGCCGTGGTCAATGCTGGAATTCCTTTTTCACTGGCGGGGTCGCTCCGCGATGACGGCCCGCTTCCGGAAACCATTACCGACATGAATGCCGCACAGGACGAACATTTCAAACTGCTGCAGGGAGTCGATATAGTGCTGATGCTGTCATCGATGCTGCATTCGATAGCGGTTGGAAACATGATCCCGGCCAGAGTTTTGACAATTTGCGTGGACATAAATCCTTCTGTCGTCACCAAGCTCAAAGACCGCGGGTCGCTTCAGACAATTGGCGTGGTCACCGATGTCGGCTTGTTTATCCATATGTTAGCTGAAAAACTGACCGGCACGGTCGCGTAGCAGCAATTAGACGGTACCCTACCCAAAGTGACCCCCGACATATCGGGGGAAACGTCGGGTCGGTAACTTATTTCAAAAAACTATTCATTTCCCACCCGACGTTTCTTTAGCCGACGCCAAAGAAACTCTGGGTGGGGCACCAAGTGATTGCGCCTTGCCTTAATCGACGACATTTGGTAACCTTTAACCGTGTACAATGAGACCGTACTGGATCATTTCAAAAATCCCCGCAATGCCGGCGAAATTAAAGACGCCGATGGTATCGGTCTGGTGGGAAATCCGGCCTGCGGCGATGTAATGAAAATGTACATAAAAGTAAAAGATAATCGTATTGCCGAGATTAAACACAAAACATTTGGATGCGGCGCGGCAATTGCCTGCAGTTCCAAAGCAACTGAAATGGTGATGGGAAAAACTATCGAGCAGGCTAAATCATTGACCCGAGACGAAGTAACCCAAGCGCTTAACGGTTTGCCGCCCGAAAAAGTGGCTTGCTCCAATCTGGCGCCGGATGCTATTCGAGCCGCCATCGATAATTATCTTGGTGGAAAATAATAGGTATTACTTCTTAATTGAAAATAGCCCTTCTTCGTACTCATGAGATTTTTCAAACCCCAGATTGGCATAACATTTAACAGCCGCTGTGTTTTCACCATTTACGTTCAGCATTATGGTGTCCCTTTTTGAGATGAGTTCTTTCAAAACTCGTGCTGTCACCAAAGTTGCCAGCCCCTTTCCTCGAAACTCCGGCAGTGTGGCAATACTCCCCAAAACTGCAGCATTGTATTCTTCAGAATCAACATGCACCCCCGCACAGGACACGATCTGTCCATCGTGCAGGTAACCAAAGAACTTTCCGCTATGTAACATTCTCCGCTCGAAATAACCGTCAGGATAGGCCGATTCGTACATCTTTTCCAATTCGTCAGTGTGTGATTCATTCAACCGGATGATGTTGTCACTTGCAGATTTATTAACTGATTTAACCTTCATTCTATCGACCAGTTTCATTTTCCAGAAGGTCCCCTGATATTCTTCTGAATATGCCTTTAAAAAATATGAGCGGCCGGGCTTTTGATAATGTCCGTGAAAAACGGGTGGCAGCAAATCGACCAGCTCGCTCAATAATCCTTCAAACCCCTCTGTCAGCCCGAATGCCATTACGGTGGAAGTTTTTGCTCCGGAATAAATCAAAACGGCTTCTTCTATTCTGGCGCGCTGGTGATAATCGGCGGCCCACTGGCAAAAGGGGAAATGAAAGTCATCGAGGTCGCCCAGATGGTAAGCAAACAGGACGGGGTCTTTTTGAAAATGTCTGAAGAGGTGCTTTTTGTTAGTGGTGAATACCAGAGTATTTAGTCCCGGTCTGATTTAAAAATGTCATCGCCCATTGCAGTATTTACTTGAGGATTGTGAAAATATTCTGTCCCCGACCAGTCCACATCGATGAAAAAAGCGGCTTTCCCTTTACCGTTAATATCAAACTGCTGCGGCAGCCAGTGTCCATCGGCAGTCGGCGCATAAGACATCGCCATCTCCAGTTTATCCAATTTGAACATTATATTGCCGCTTAATTTGGAGGGTGAAAAAGTCACGAGAATGAGTTGAAACGAAGCGGCGTCAAAATAGTAATTACCGTCGATTTTATCTTCGTCATGCGTCGTGGATGTCACTTTGAAATGATGGCAGATATAGTTGGCCACGGTAGAATCATCTACGCCCTGATAAGCAATATTATAACCCCCGCGGCTTTCCGGCTTAAAGGGAGTCAGAATCGGATAGGAGATATCCCGTGAGCCGCGCCGCTTCTTCTTGTCTTTCCGTTCAGCGGCAATTTCATCGCATTCTTCAGCCGGGCGGGCCTCACCGTTTTTGAAATAACGCACGTATTCTTCATTATACCAGACTGTGTCCGGCAGATATTTTATCCTGATTTTTTTCTCCAGCCGTACTCTTTCATCGTAGCCGCCCTGGCGGTTGCTCTCTTTTTCCACATACTCGGCATCGAATGACACCGTTTGTATTTCCGAACGCTGCTTGGCCTCAACCGTCAGTATTTTTTGGATTAACGCGTCCGGCTCAAGCGCGGTCTCTTCCTGCGCCAAAGCTGCAACAAAAGTCAGGAAAAAGCTAAAGACATACATGATAATTCCGATTTCCTGGTTCTTCACAATGCTTTTTCCTGAATCTCTATTTTCTCAATGATATCGCCAATCACAATATCATCAACATACTGCATTCCCGCAATCACTTGTCCCAATACGGTGTAGCGGGCTTCCAAGTGCGGCTGCGGTGACAACGTTATAAAAAACTGCGAGCCACCGGTGTCCTTGCCAGAAGTTGCTATTCCCACGGTACCTCTCTTGTACGGTTGAGAAGAATACTCGCAGCGAATAAAATAGTTGGGTCCGCCCCAGCCGTCTCCGCGCGGATCTCCTCCCTGGGCCACGAAATTCGGCACCACCCGATGAAACCTCAAGCCATCATAAAAGCCGTCTTTAGCCAGCTGCATAAAATTTAAGACAGTTAAGGGTGCTACGTTAAAATACAACTCAATATCAATCTGACCGCGATTGGTGAATATTGTTGCATGCGGATTGGCTTGATATTGCTCGAACGCATCCTCAAGTTTCCCCTCGCCTATACGCGCAAAAGGCTGACGTATAATTTCGGAGCGGTCTTCACCCAGTATATTTTTATACACTCCGGCAGCATCACGGCGCACTACATAGTCCGGATCAATAGCCCCATTTAACAAAAGCCTTTTGGCAATCGAATCTCGAGGGTTTATGCCTAAAAATGTGCTGGCGATATCTACTAGAGACCTGCGGACATCGACATTCACTTCTTTGCTGCCGTTAGATATTTCGAAAAGCTTTGGCAAATAGTTGGCCTGCTTGAGTTCCCCTATCTTGGAAATTGCATTCCCCATGACCACGTAATCCGAATCAGCCAGCGCCTGACCGATATAATAATCCTGATTATCTTTATCGACTTCCATCAAACTATTGAATGCGGCCATCCGCACCGAGGGATTGCGATCGATAAAAAGCTTGGACAAACGCGGTACAACCGTATTGCGCTCAACCATACCGTAGGCTTCGGCACAAGCAACTTTCAAATATTGGTCATCGGTTCGCATCAGTGAATCAATCAAATCCACAGCCCGGTCTTTTTGAAATTCCGCCAGATATAAGACGGCGGCCGAGACGATATAGTTCGATTGCGCCGTTTCGATAATGTGATAGGCCATATCAGTAGCCCCGTCGTTATTTTGGGCGCGCAAAGCTTCAAACAGCGTCACAATTATTTTGGGGTCTTCAGCCAATCCCAGTTTTTTGATCAACTGCTTTTGTGCTTCGCCGGATTTTCTTTTTCCCAAGGCTGTTATGGCCGATGCGGCTACTCCCGGGTCGCTGTCATTGGCCGCGATGGCCAGAAGGTGCGTTGATTCATCGGAGGTGGCGAAACTTAACCCGCGCACTGCAATTGAACGGACAAACGGGTCGGCATCGGATAGAAAATCCTCGAAAATAGTTTCCGCCTGGCCGATACCCAGGCGGGCTAGAGAGTATAAAGCGGCGATTTTTACGTCGTCATCGGGCTCGATATTAAACAGGTCAAACATTTTGGCGGCAGCCAATTTGGCATTGCACAAATAAACGGCATAACAGGCGGATTCGCGCACTTCGGGAGACGGATGCGAAAAATAGTATTCCAGCTGCAATTGTTCACTCTTCATCGAGCTGTCGGCCAGTCTTCCGGCCGAAAGTACCGCCTGCGCCGCCACCCGCCCCGGCAAATCATAGGCTATATCGAGAAGTTTCGCTGAATACTGTTTTTCACCGGTAAGGCCGACGGCAAATGCGGCGGTCGAAGCCACATCAATTGAGGGGTCTGTCGAAATCAGGTCGAAAATCAGAGAAGCCCCGTCTTTTCCACCGATACGTCCAATGGCCAATGCGGCACGCTCGCGCACTTTGGCATCGTCATCTTTAAGATAATTGTGGAGTGTTCGTGATGACAGGCGTCGGTCTTCACAATGAACGATTTCGGCCAGCTTTTCTTCAAAAGCACGCCCCCGGAACGTATCAAATAGGAAATAGGCTAAGAAAAGTATCAGAAACAGAACAACTACATAACCGGCCTTGCGCAATTGAGGATTCACAGTCAAGGAATGTAAAAGCAGATACTATAAGCGTCAAGAACTAACACCTGGAGGCTCATTTATTGAATTCTTTCACGGCTTTCTCAAGTTCCGGATGACTTAATTCCTTGATTTTGGTTTTAAGTGCCTTTATATCATCCGGGCTTAAACTATTGAGCTTTTTAGCAAATGAACCCGAACTGATTTCCTTAAATCGCTTTTTCATCTTCTCTTTGACGGAATAGTCGATAATGTCAGGGCCGGTTTCGATTGAACCCAGCTGCGCTGCGACTGAAATGCGGGTAAACATACCTTCGATCCCATATTTTTTTATCAAAGCGATTATCTGGTCGAGTTGAAAGGCAACTTCAAGATAAGCGTGTCTGGAAGGAATTCCATTTTCTATTAATATCTCAAATCCATTTTTGATAAGAGCCGCCAGTCCGCCGCACAGCACCGCTTGCTCGCCAAACAGGTCGCCGATTGTCTCGATTTCAAAAGTAGTCTTTAGTAGTTTCTGTCGTTTGAAGCCCATGGCCTGGGCTAAGGCGATTACTTTTTTTTCAGCCTGGCCGGAAACGTCTTGGTGGACGGCATAGAAGGCGCTAAGTGAGCGGTCACCTAAATATTTTTCTCGGACCATTATTCCCGGTGCATGGGGTGCGATAAGAATGACATCACACGACTTGGGCGGCGTTACAAAGCCAAAGTGTATGGAAAAACCATGCAAAAAAAGTAAGGTGGAGCCGGCTTTGAGATTCTTTCTAATCTCTTTGTCAAAAACACGGCCGTGCAAATAATCCGGAAAGGCCATACAAATTATATCAGCGGTTTTGACTGTGTCGCTGACCGATCCGATTTTCTTGATCCTATCTGTCTTGGCTCTTTTAACGGACTTGGAATTGGGGGGAAGAGCAATGGTCACGTCATAGCCGCTGTCGCGCAGGTTCAATGCCACTGCCCGGCCTTGAGAGCCATAGCCGATAACTGCAATTTTATCTCCGGTTTTTTGGCGTTTTTTGACCATCGCGCCAATATAATTTCCAGATTGACATTCACCAAGCAGTGCTTTCATTGGTGTCAATGCAACCTCACCCTGACCTATTCAAAGACACTCTGGCGCTGGTCAAACGGGCCCTGGCCGAAGATATCGGGCGGGGAGATTTGACCACGCTCGCCTGTCTGGAACCGTTCCCTCTCAAGGGAAAAGTGAGAGCCAAGTCTGACGGCATATTGTCGGGTATAGAACCTTTTATGCTGGCCTTTGAAGTCGTTGATTCAGCCAACGTGGTTGGCTTTTTGAAAAAAAGCGGCGATCCCTTCAAATGCGGCGAGGACGTAGCCGTCATTGAGGGATTTAATCAAACCATTTTGACTTCGGAAAGAGTGGCACTGAATTTTTTGAGTCACTTAAGCGGCGTCGCCACATTGACCGGCAAATTTGTAAAGAAGGTCAGCGAAGCCGGCTATCCTAATTGTAAGATTGTGGACACGCGCAAAACCATTCCCGGAATGCGGCGGCTTCAAAAAGCAGCGGTACTGCATGGTGGAGGTGCTAATCATAGAATGGGCTTATATGATATGATGTTGATAAAAGACAATCATATTGCCGCCGCCGGTTCGATTGCCAGGGCAGTGGAACTGATGCGGGAATATTTTAAGTCACCGGAATTCCATCTGCAATTTGAAGTGAAGGAAGAAGAAGTTCAGATTGAGATAGAGGTTACCAGTGAATCACAAGTGAAGGAAGCGATTGCGTCCGGCCTCAAGAGATTACTGTTAGATAATCAAAGTATCGTATCACTCAAAAAATTGGTGCATTTGGCAAAACAGCTTGATAAGGATGTAAAACTGGAAGCATCGGGCGGGGTCACATTGGAGAATGTCGCGGCTATCGCCGCCACAGGAGTGGATTTTATTTCAATAGGCGCGCTGACACACTCGGCCCCTGCGGTCGATTTTTCGCTTGAGGTAGTGGAATAGTTAATGAACCGCACCGCACTAGAGCCGCTGGCCGACAGGATTCTTTTGCTTCTTCGTGCCAAGCCAAAAAACAAAGTGGAGGTTAAGAACTTAGCCAAAAAATTTAAATCGTGCATTTCCGACATTCATGCGTCGTTGAGAATTCTTAACGAGTGGGGCTACGAGTTTCATCAGGACAAGACTATAATTTCCTATGTTTCATCGCCTGATGTATTGAGCGGCACTGAAATCAGTTTCCATCTAAAAACCAAATTCATAGGGAAAATAATCCATTCATTTAACACGGTAAAATCAACCAATGACATCGCACACCAATTGGCGGACAAGGGCGCTGTCGAGGGTACGATTGTCACTGCCGAAAAACAGACACTCGGTAAAGGGCGACTGGGGCGAAGCTGGCATTCGCCGGAAAAGATGGGGATTTATGTTTCAATCATTTTAAGGCCGAAGTTCCCTCCGGACAAGGCCCCCGGACTTTCGGTCATGTCGGCCCTGGCGGTTGCAGAAACACTCAACGAATATTCGCCAGGAAAAGTGCAAATTAAATGGCCCAACGATGTTTTAATAAACGGCCGCAAAGTTTCCGGAGTGTTGAATGAACTGTCCGCCGAAAAAAACAAAATCAACCATGTTATTGTCGGCATTGGCATAAACGTAAAGCAGTCGGAAAATGATTTTCCGCCTAATCTTCGCACCACGGCTACTTCAGTCAGACGAGAAACCGGTAAGGAAAATTCCAGAGCAGAGTTATTGAAACTATTGCTTCGCAATTTTGAAAATGAGTATGTGCGGTACAAAAAAAATCAACTGGGTAAGTCACTTCCAAAAATTCGCAAGCTTTCTTCCTTACTAAACAAGGAAGTGGCACTGCAATGGGGCGGCGCTGCATTGTCCGGTATGGCGGTCGATATCGACCAAAGCGGCTCGCTTATAATAGAGAGTAACGGCAATCGCGTGGCCGTCTCCAGCGGCGAAGTGACCGTAGTTAAAAAATAAAAAGTGGAGGGCTCATAATATGGATCAACCAAACGTCAAAATCACGATTATCCCTAACGGTCCGGCCAAAGTAGAGTGTGCCAAAGCCGAAGTACTTTTGCCTGACGGCTCAACTGTTTTGAAAGAAAACAAATTCAGCTTGTGCCGGTGTGGAAATTCAAGTCAAAAACCATTCTGCGACGGCACGCACAAAAGCTGCGGCTTTGTGGGCTGACGCAATCAGTTTCTTGGCTGGGCCATTTCTTGAGGAGCATAGAATCTCTTCAACGACGCCACCAGAATCGGAATGGCCACTATCTGGACAACAATTCCCGGCAGTCCCGAGATAATAGCCCCCCCGGTGGAAAAGAATTTAGCGGCAGTGTAGGGCAAATTCATAAACAACCCCAAAACAAACAGTCCTAATCCGAACATGATTCTTCCGACTAACATCGCTGCTATCAATGAGATATAGATGTTGAGATTCAGCCGTTTATAAGCCATCCCGGCCACCAGCCCATACATCGGAAGCTCCAAAGACATCAGGGGAACAGCATATGTGGGCGGCATTCCGGTCAATAAATATGACAATCCCGGCGCCAATAGCCCAACCAAAACACCGCTAAGCGGGCCTATTAAAAATCCCGCCAATAGAGGGGGGATATGCATCGGCAAAAAGATGCGCCCGCTGGCGCCAATTTGATGAAAACCAATAGGTAATAAAACTGCCAGTGCTAGAAATAAAGCAGTGTGGGTAATGAACTTAGTCCGGGGCATTGCCGTTATACTCATTCTATCAATTCTAAAACACTGTGCTGTCAGGCGCCCTCGCCTGACAGCTATTTAGAAACTTGGCAGGTGTCGGGCGAGGGCGCCCGACACCACCGGAGCATACGATAGATTAGTCAAAAAGTGAAATTGAAAACCAAGATTTCGAACATCTGCCTAACAATTTTGATTATATTCACGGGTTAGCCAATTTGCTAAAACTATGACGAACCAACACCCGATTCGCGAAACAGAGTTCCTTTTTATCAAAGGCGCCCGGGAGCATAATCTCCGCAATATCGATGTCAAAATTCCCCGCAACTCTTTGACTGTCATCACCGGCTTATCCGGTTCCGGCAAAAGCTCTTTGGCTTTCGATACCATTTATGCCGAAGGACAACGGCGCTATGTCGAGTCCCTTTCCGCCTACGCCCGTCAGTTTTTGGGCTTAATGGAAAAACCCGATGTGGACTTTATCGAAGGCCTTTCTCCTGCCATTTCTATTGAACAAAAAGGAACCGCCAAAAATCCCCGCTCCACAGTAGGAACTGTCACGGAAATTTATGATTACCTGCGTTTACTTTTCGCACGAATCGGCACTCCGCATTGCATAAAATGCGACAAGCCTATCACACAGCAAACAGTCGAGCAGATTGTTGATGCTGTTCTCAAATTCGAAGATGACACACGCTTAATGGTTTTGGCGCCGCTTGTGGCCGGGAAAAAGGGGGAGCATAAAGAAATCATCGAAGAAGCCCGCCGCGAGGGATTCGTGCGCGTCCGTGTGGACGGCGAAATTGTTGAAACCGATTCTGATATCAGTTTGGACAAAAAGAAAAAACATACTATCGAAGCGGTGGTTGACCGCTTAGTGGTAAAATCAGGCTCACGCCGGCGTTTGGCCGATTCAGTGGAAACGGCGCTTCGCATTGCACACGGGACAGTATTGATTAATATTAAAAATGAAGATTTGCTCTTCTCCGAGCAGTTCGCCTGTTTGAACTGCAATATCAGCTATGAAGAACCATCTCCCAGATTGTTCTCCTTCAATTCTCCCTTTGGCGCCTGTCAAACTTGTGATGGACTGGGTCAAAAAATGGAAATTGACCCGGATCTGGTGGTACCGGACCCTTCACTTTCTATAAGCACCGGCGCCATTCATCCCTGGGGCGGAGCCGAAATGGCCAGCTGGTATCGCTACATGCTTCGGGGGCTGGCGAAACGTTATGACTTCAAGTTTACCACACCATTCAATAAACTTCCGGTCAAAATTCAGAAAATGATTCTCTATGGCAACAATGAAGAGATTGATTTCGAGTTTGAACACGCTTCCGGGAAAGGAAAAGGCGCCGGAGTTTATACTTCGACATTTGAAGGCGTGATCCCGCATCTGGAACGGCGTTATCGCCAGACCGAATCCGGGAGTGTGCGCTCCTGGGTGGAAAATTATATGTCCATCAGCCCTTGCCCCACCTGCAAGGGGGCCCGACTCCGTCCGGAAGCGCTGGCGGTCGTCCTCAACCGGGAGACCATCGACAGCATCTGTGACATGTCCATCAGGAAATCATTGGAGTTTTTCAACAATCTCGACCTCACCAAACGCCAGCTGGTAATTGCCAAGCAAATTTTGAAAGAAGTTATCCAGCGACTCACTTTCTTAAGCGATGTCGGCTTGGACTATTTGACCTTAAGCCGCGCCGCACAAACTTTGTCGGGCGGCGAAGCCCAGCGCATTCGACTGGCCACTCAAATAGGCTCACGGCTGGTGGGTGTGTTGTATATTCTCGATGAGCCATCAATCGGATTACACCAAAGAGACAATCGAAAACTTTTGAATACATTGACTGGATTACGCGATATAGGGAACACCGTTTTAGTCGTAGAGCATGACCGCGAAACCATTGAGGCAGCCGACTATGTTATTGACCTTGGACCGGGCGCCGGTGTTCACGGCGGCAAAATAGTCGCCTGCGGTAAACCGGATGATATCAAAAAGAACAAGTTTTCCATCACCGGACAATATCTCTCCGGGCGACGGGAAATCAATATTCCCCCCGAAAGGCGCAGTCCGAATGGCAATTTCATAAAACTTTCCGGCGCCAAAGGAAACAACCTTAAAAAAATTGACATCAACATTCCTTTGGGAATGTTTGTAGTGGTGACCGGCGTTTCGGGCTCCGGAAAATCTACGCTCATAAACGAAACTCTTTACCGACAATTGGCGCGTCAGTTTTATCAGAGCCGCATCATGCCGCTGCCTTACGATAAAATTGAAGGGGTCGAGCATATCGATAAAGTAATCGATATCGACCAATCCCCTATCGGCCGCACCCCGCGTTCCAATCCGGCCACTTACACCGGCCTTTTTACCCCCATTCGTGATTTATATGCGGCGCTGCCGGAAGCCAAAGCCCGCGGCTATCAGGCCGGGCGGTTTTCATTTAATGTCAAGGGGGGGCGCTGCGAAGCCTGCGAAGGAGATGGCATCATCAAGATTGAAATGCATTTTCTCCCCGATGTTTATGTCCCGTGTGAAAACTGCAAGGGAAAGCGCTACAACCGCGAAACATTGGACGTCACTTTCAAGGGAAAATCAATCTCCGATGTGCTGGATATGACGGTCGAAGAAGCCCTCTCGTTTTTTGAGAACATCCCCCGAATCAAGAACAAGCTTTTGACATTGGCTAATGTCGGGCTGGGGTATATTCATTTAGGCCAGCAAGCCACCACGCTGTCAGGTGGAGAAGCGCAGAGAGTGAAGCTGGCATCAGAGCTATCGAAGATTGCCACCGGCCGTACGATGTACATTCTTGACGAACCGACTACCGGCCTTCATTTTGAGGATATTCGCATGCTTTTAAATGTACTTAATCGTCTGGCCGAACGGGGGAATACGGTGGTCGTTATCGAACATAACCTTGACGTCATAAAAACCGCTGATTGGGTGATTGATATGGGCCCCGAAGGCGGCGACGGCGGTGGGCGCATTATCGCCGAAGGAACGCCGGAACAGGTGGCTGAAATAAAATCGTCCTATACTGGACAATATCTTAAACAAATATTGTGCGCCAGACGTTTAAAGGCTTCATAGAGGAGAAAATAAAAATGCAAATCAAATCAGGCGTTTGTTTAGCTCTGGTATTTTTAATGGCATCTGCGATACAATTACAAGCCGAGAATGATTCGTCAATAGTGGCAGCACCCTCACTTGAGGAATTCAGCTGGCTGGTCGGCCATTGGCGGGGCGAAGGATTAGGCGGTGTCTGCGAAGAGACCTGGCTGCCGGAATCGGCCGGAAGCTTGCTGGGGACATTTAAGTTCATGCTAAAAGATAAAGTCCAATTCTACGAGCTAATGACAATTACCATAGATTCCCTCGGCCCGGCTATTCGAGTTAAACATTTCAACGCTGACATGATCGGTTGGGAAGATAAAACCGAAATGGTCACTTTCCGCTATGACAGTACATCGGGCAATAAATTTTTCTTCGATGGTCAGACATATATTAAGCCCTCCCAAGATTCACTTAAAATAGTGTTAAGTATCAAACAAACCGACGGCACTATTAGCGAAGAAATGTTTAAGTTTAAACGGATAGATTTTTAGATTAAATCACTATGCCCGAACTTCCCGAGGTTGAAACAGTCGTCAGGGGCTTGAAGGCAGCCGTTGTCGGACGCATTATTGCCAATGTTCATATCAATGCGCCGGTAACTTCGATTGTTGTCGGAGATTCATTTAAGGGAAAGTCGTTCGCTTCCGTCCTGAAAGGGAAAACCATTCAGGATGTCGACCGACGCGGGAAGAACATCTTAATTAATCTATCGCACGGCGTTACACTCTGGTCGCACCTTAAAATGACCGGACGCTTTCTATATGTTTCCCAAAACGATCCCGTGCAAAAACACGATCTGGCCATTTTCAATTTCAAAAATAATTCAAGAAAAGCAGAATATCATCTCCGCTTCAATGACACCCGCCGCTTTGGTCGGCTTCGACTTTATCGAACCAGTGAAGTCAAAAATCAAAAGGGCTTAAAAGAACTTGGCCCCGAGCCGCTCGAAATCTCGTCCGATGAATTCATAAAACTGTTCCGCTCCACCAAGCGCATGATCAAGCCCGCTTTATTAGACCAGAGTTTCATCGCCGGCATTGGAAATATTTATGCCGATGAGTCGTTATTCTATGCCAAAATTCATCCCCGGAAACTTACCAACAGGATTTCCCGAGAAAAACTTGTCGCGCTCCACAAGTATATCAGAAGAATTCTGACCAAAGCCATCAATCACATGGGCACGTCGGTTGACAGCTATCAAGGTGTCAATGGTCAACCCGGCTCATTTCAAAAATATCTCAAAGCTTATGATAACGAAGGGAAGCCGTGTGTTTTTTGCGGCCGTAAGATAGTCCGAGAAAGAATCGGTTCCCGTTCGGCGCACTATTGTCCTCGCTGTCAGCGATTGTAAAATCTAACGTCAATAAAAAAACCCCGACTGGAATATTCCGGTCGGGGTCTTATTCTCTGAAGGGACTCTATTCGAGCTTGAGTGGCCCGGGGCCTCCACGGAAAACGTAATTAACGAAGTAGTTAAGGTCAATAATGTTGGCGGAGTTCCCGTCAGCATTAATGTCCGCTTCAACAGGATCTCCGGGAACCGGACCGCCTCTGAATATGAACCTTATCAGGTAATTCAAATCCAGGATATTGACGGTACCATCCAGATTGACGTCACCTGAAATGTGTCCGATGTAGGTAAAGTCATCACCCACTGCGAACGGGCTAGTGTCGTCCATTTCACCCGAAACGCCGCAGCTTTGCATGGTAGTGTTGTACAGTATACCGTAGTATTGCACAAAGGTTGCCATATCAACACAAATATGCAGAACCGGTCCCTCACAGATAGGATTAGGAGGCACGAGTACCTCCGATGACACCGGTGATAGTGAACCATTTACCATAAGTGTTGACAGGTTCACGTCTTCAGGACCGTATCCCGGGGATATCTCGCCACAGACATAAATATCAACGCAATGGGGTTCAAGCGGGCGGGCCATGGCTGCATAAATGGGGTCGGGATCAAGGGACATTTCGAACGGAGCTGGGCCGCCACCCTCAACATTAACGGTGTAATCCTCTACTTCGCCGTAGGTGGTTACACCACAAGGGGAAACGGCGCCAATCCAGGTTATGCGAACGCGCAAACGCGTCGGGCCGGCGAGAGCACCGGCCGGAGGTGTAATACTGCCGGTGTAAGGTCCATTACCGGGGGTGCCGGATACGGCTATTGTTTCATCAGTATCAAAAAAGTCCGCATCCTGGTTCCAGTCAACCCAGATGCCGCACTGGTCTTCGATATACGGAAAACCATTGCTAACTGAAATTGGATAGGCCGTGCCGATATCCATGCTGGTCGATAACGCAGTGTAGTCGGCATAATTGCTGCAGCCACTGGAATTATTTATAGAACCAACAGTTACGTTGCTGATATATTCATCACAAATATTACTGCTGGCACCGCAATATTCCGGTTCAGCAGGCACGCAAGTAACGTTGGCCCAATAGTCGCCTGGGCACAAGACATTGCTGGCAAACAGGGGCGCCACAAAAAGCATATAGGATCCGGGCCCCGCGAGGAAGGTAACACTGCCGACCTCACATTCAAGCGGGAAGCCAGCCGGATCAATATATCCGAGCACATCTTCACAAACACCGGAGCCGGGCGTACCGGTGGCGACCGGACCAATCAGGGCTTCAAATTCAGCTTGAACTGTCCAGGTCACGTCATAGTATCCGTCTAAAGTCAATAGGTACCAGTCAGTGTCCCGGGTAAACCCGTCATACCAGCCGGTTCCGCAAACCGTTTCACCGCATGTAATAGTTCTAAATACAGGTGGAAAACTATTGCAGCCGCCGTTGGTGTCATCGCCGCATGGTTCACCTTCGTCAGTTGAACCACCGGGACATTCGACCTGGCAGGCCAACGCGCAGCTGATAGTCAAATCGCCACAGCCCACGTTGCAGCCCGGTCCACTTCCATAACCGCCTACTTCAATCAAGTAGGTTTGTCCCGCTAAAACGGGGAACTCTATTGTTGATTGAAGACCGCAAAAATCATCGTTACAAGTAATCCAATTGCCCAATGTCGGCTCACCACATCCATTGTAAACGTCCAGGCGAGTGTCAAAGGTAGAGCCGCACAATTCAGCAGTGGCATTGCCGTCGCAAGTAGCGGTATAGCAGTACCAAACGTTGGGACATTGATTACAGGCGTACGGACCATCAAAAGTGGCTGCGTCTGTACAGAAAGGAAGGTCAGTTACATCACTAACCGGTTCGGCATTTGCCCAATCATCATTGGCCGGAGGTGGCGGCGGCGGAGCACCTTCTGTTATATGCAAATCAAAGGAGGGAATACAATCTGGCGCCGGCCAGGTATCCACCATGATATAATAAGTACCCGGTGAGAGAACTAAAGATGTCATACCATGTGGTGTGGTTCCAAAATTGTAACTATAATCGATACAGCTGAAATCAGGCGGACAAGCATCGTCTATCAAGATACCGGTATAATCGGTACCCAGCGGATCGAGTGTGATGTCAACCGTAACCTCTGATGTCACGGTGACTTCATAAATGATATCTTCACCAAGATCATAAGGATTCAAACAGGTACTAGAGTAATTGTCAATACGTCCGCAGGTAGTTTGACCCAAGTCTGAATAGGGTAATGGCGGCAGGTCAATTTTAAGCGGGTCGCTGCAATTGTCACCCGGCTGTGGGGGAGCGGCCTCTTCAATAAACAAATCAAAATCAGGAACACAGTCCGGGGACGGCCAGGTATCTATCATGAGATAATACGTTCCTGGGGCCAGCGCTAAAGATTGAATAGAGTAAGGCGTTGATGAACCGCCATTATTATCGGTTGCCAGACAACTTCCGTCCGGAGGACACATATCATCCACTACCATTCCGGTCCAGGATGTACCCAACGGATTAAGTGTGATGTTAACTGTCACAGGCGATGTGACGGTTATCTCATAAACGATATCCTCACCGCCGTCATAGGGGGATAAGCAGGTCCCTGAATAATCATTGGCTCTGCCGCAGGTAGTATTACCATCGGCATAGGGCAGTTCGGAGGGAAGTTCAATTTTCAAAGGATCAGTGCAATTATCTCCGGGGCCCAGAACCGGCGGGGCGTCATCGGTGACGTTTATGAAATCGACATTTGCTTGGGCTCCATCAACGCCAACATACCGCCAAGCCAAAACGACATCGTTTTCACCCATATAGGCGGCTAAAGAAACTACTTCGTGGTAATATACGTAGTTTCCAAAAACTCCCTCCCCTGACTCATCCCAAAGCAAGGTAGGAAAAGTTGAGCCGCCATCGGTCGATATCCGAAGCTCGAGGTCATAATTATCAAAGGGATCAACACCCCAGTAATAGCTCATGTCCCAGTAAAAGTCCACGCGGATATCTGCGGTCACACTGGTAAAATCCAATATTGGGCTTATCAACCATTCGTCTTGCGGAACTAAAGCCGGGTCATAAAGAACTTCGGCGGAATAAAATCCTTCAAATGTATAACTTCCGGGATACCAGTGAAAAGTAGCTCCCGGATTGGTAATAACGTCACTCCAACCTGCGGGCGGTACTGCACCAGACTCAAACCCTTCTGTCAGCAGTACGCTAACCCGCGGATCAAATACGGGGCGCGCGCCGCGTTCCGGTGCCGTCTTAGCTTCCACTGCCAATACCTCATTCGCAGGATGTTGCTGCAGTGCTATTTCTGCCTGCAGCTTTGCAGCAACTTCAGCTTCTGCTGCCGCCTTTTGAGCAACGGCGGGGTCAACTTGTTTTTGAGGGGATAATGAACGTAAGTGCTGCCACTCTTGAACTGCCTCACCTTTGCCATCGGCCAGAACTGCCGCCGAGGATATGAGTAGGATGAGCGCCAAGAGAGATAGCAATGCGATTGTCTTTCTACAATTTACCATCGATATGTACCTCTTTTTGAAAGTTTGCTACTCTTGTCCATAAAAAAGCGCCTGATTGAAAAGAGCCGTCAATCAGACGCGCGGAATTACCATATTACCTCCTTTACAGCTACAACAATTCTGCATTTCAGTGTTTTTGACTAACCTAACTAATATTTTTTCCCGCTCCACGAAACGAGAGGAATGCTCGATTGGTAATGTCTAGTGATAAGGACTCGTTTAAAAAGATACCGTTAAAGGGAAATCCAGTCAAGAAAAATGTGGAGTTTTATCAGGATTTTAGCGGTTTGTCAGCTTTGGGGTCTGGGCAGTAAATCATACTGCAATGCGTTTCAGAGAGTTTTCATCGAAGAAAAAAAAGGCCTCCGGGGAGATGCCGAAATTTATGATGTCCCCGGGGGCAATTTTTGAAGGTTGGGCCAGAGAAGTCAGCTTGGTTCCACCGCAGTCCAATTTCACTAAAATTTGACCTCCCAAGTACTCACAGGATTCGACTTTACCCTTTAAATTCCCTTCGCCACTTAACACAATGTCTTCCGGCCTAATGCAGACAAAGAATGCACTTGTTTTTGGAATCAGAAATGAGTTTGACAGTTCTAAATCCAATGGAGTCAGTATCCCATTGAGTAATTTGGACTTAATAACATTTATCGATGGATAGCCAATGAATTTGGCGGTGAACATGTTAGTCGGATTTTGATATAGCTCCTGGGGCGACCCCAACTGCACAATCTCTCCCTTATTCATCAACACAATGCGGTCAGCCATTGTTAGCGCCTCGGTTTGGTCGTGTGTGACATGTATCAGGGTCTTTTTCAACCTCCTTTGCAGGGAAACAATCTCTCGTCGCATTCGGCTCCGTAAATCGGCATCGAGGTTCGAGAGTGGTTCATCCAAAAGAAAGATGGCTGGTTCTCTCACTATGGCCCGTCCCAGCGCCACACGCTGACGTTCACCGCCCGATAGGCGGCCAGGCCGCTCTTTAAGCTTGTCCATTAGTCCTAATAATTCCGCCACTTCCAAAACTTTCTTCTGGATTTCCGTTTTAGGTGTTTTGGCAATAACAAGGGGAAAGGAGAGATTTTTTTCAACGGTCATGTGCGGATAAAGCGCGTAGTTCTGGAAGACCAGGGCAACATTTCGTTCCTTGGGCTCTTTTTGGTCGATGCGGACATCTGAAATGTAAATCTCTCCGGAATCCGCTTTTTCCAGTCCCGCAATTATTCGGAGCAAAGTTGATTTGCCGCATCCCGAGGGACCCAACAAGACTATTAGCTCACCATCAGCCAGCTCCAAATTAATATCTTTTAAGACAACCACACCATTGAAGGTCTTGGTAACGTTTTTTAGAACCAACCCGGCCATTTTATGCTGCCGCCTCTATCTGGCCGTTCTTGATTTTAAAACTTTTGGCGTTAACACGGAGTTGCTCCGGCGGCGCAGTTGCTGTTGTCAAAAAGATTTGTTCAAAATCGACAAATGAATTCATCAGGGCATCGACCCGTTGTTCATCCAACTCGGCGAAAACTTCGTCCAACAATAATAGCGGCGAAAACTTTCTTTTTTCTTTTAATAATTTGTACACCGCCAGCTTTAACGCAATGGCGGCCGAGCGCCATTCTCCTTGAGAACTATGGGTACGGGCAGGCATATCATTTACCGATAGTTCAATTTCGTCGCGATGCGGGCCGATTAGTGCCGTTTTCATTATTATTTCCTTTTCCCTGATTTCATCAAGGCGATTTTCAAACTCTGATTCAACAATTTTTTCATCAATGGCGCTCCCGTCTACGGCAGAAGGCTTATACACAAGGGAGAGGGTTGTGCCATTGGAAAACCGTTTATAGTACTCGTCAGAATAGTCTAGCAGAATTTTTAAGAACTGGCTTCTGGCTTTCATTATCTCCGATCCGCTTTTGACCAAGAGAGTGTTATACGATTCAAATTCCAGCTCCTCTTTCAGGGCGGCGTTCTTTTGTTCTACAATGCGGTTGTATCGGGATAACTCTTCCAGATATTTTTTCGAATACTGCGAAACATAAAGATCCATAAACAGCCGGCGCGCCGACGGCGGTCCCGATAAGATTTCGCTATCTTCGGGGCCGATAGCCACGGCGCTGAAGCGCTCATATAATTCCGGCAGCCGTGATTTGATACCATCGATAGTGATTTGTTTGCGCCCACGGCTTAAATAGGCCACGGCGACTTCATGGGTGCTGCCGCCGCTTGCCAGGGTTCCTTCGACTCGATAGGATTCTTCACCGGACTTCAATAATACCGCGTCGTTGTTCCCTCGTTGAGAGCGTCCCAGACAAAGCAAGAATATGGCTTCCAATAAATTGGTTTTCCCGGAACCATTTAGTCCGTAGAAAATATTTACCCTGGGCTGGGGCTCCAATTCTTCCTGACTAAAATTCCGAAAGTTTTTCACTTTGAGATAGGTCAATTGCATTGGGGGAAACTAATAAAAAAGGCAGATACAATCATCTGCCTTGAATTGCCATTTGTCTCTTTTAGTCATTCAGCCAGCCGCAGAGGCATCAACAAACAGAGAAAATCTTCTTTGGAAACATCCGGGCTGTAAATAACACCGGCGGCAGTCGATGATGATAATTCCAGAATCACATCTTCACTTTCAATGCGGTTGACAATTTCGCTTACATAGTTGGCGTTGTAGCCCAAATCTATGGGGTCACCCTGGTATTCACATTTAAGCTCTTCTTTTCCTTCGCCGCCCACATCGGCATTGGTAGATGACAAAGTCAGTCGGGAATCTTTAACGGAGAATTTTACCTGGTGCGTCAGAGCATTGGACAAAATAGAAACACGCTTAACGGCGCCGGCCAGATCGTCCTTGCCGATAATGATTTTCTTTTCCGAAGTTGCCGGGATGACCTGTTCGAAATTTGGATAAGGGCCGTCGATTAAGCGCGACGTCAACACGACATCACCCAAATTGAAAACGATATTGTTTTCGCCAAAAATCACGCCCACCTCCTGGGAATCGCTCAAGGCAAATTTGGGAATGAGATTTAATACTTTCGGCGGAATAATAACATCATCGTGCAGGCCTTTGAGCTTTTTGTTGGCTACGGCAAACTTGGCCAAGCGATGACCGTCAGTCGCCACCATTTGCATTTTGTCACCTTTGGTCTGCCAGAGGACGCCATTGAGAGCCGGGCGAGTTTCATCGTCGGAACAGGCAAAGGTGGTTTTGCGGATCATGGTGATTAAGTCATCGCCACCGATGCGGATTTCCTTTTTGGTGTTGACCGTGGGGAGCTTGGGAAAATCTTCAGGGGCTAATGCGGCAATTTTATAAGTCCCATTAGGGATTCGAAGCTCAACTCGATTGCCGGTGGATTCGAAACTGACTTCCGACTCCGGCATTTCCTTAACAATATCAAAGAGAATTCTGGCCGGCAAAACTGCCGAGCCTTTTTTGATAACCTCACACTCAATCGAAGCCGTGATAGATATATCCAGGTCGGTCGCCGAAATTTTTAATTTATTATCCAGGCCCTCAATCAGAAGATTGCTCAAAATCGGCAGCGTCGATTTAGTAGGCACTACCTGAAGCACATTCTGAAGGCAGTTACTTAACCTGGATTTGGGAAGAGTGAATTTCATCTAAGCAATTCTCCTAAAGTTCTAAACACCAAAGTAATTATTAATTCATTCTCTTTTAAGAAAACTAAGTAGTAGTAACTCCTGTTAGGATGTTAATATATAAAAATCTCATTAAATATCCATCTATTATCGCAAGGATAGCAAGGGTTTATTTGGGCGGAAACCGTAAATGCGGCTGTGGACATCACATTTTCTTGTGTTGATAATAAGCCGGCATCTCCCTCGAAATGCACAGTCCACTATTATTCCACAACCCAGGCCCTGTCTTTTCAACATAAGTGTTAATAGAGAAGCGATGCTGATACTTGATCAATACTCTCACGAAATGCGGCGTCTTCAGCCATGCGTCTGGAAATTATATCACAGGCGTGAATAACTGTAGAATGGTCCCGCCCGCCAAAAGCCTCACCGATTGATTTTAGAGAACTGTCTGTCAATGAGCGGCTAAGATACATAGCTACCTGCCTCGTCAAAACCACTTCGGCCGTCTTCTTCTTCGCTTTCATCAGATGACGCTCAATTTTGTAATAATCGCAAGCCTTTTTCTGTATATCATCAATTGTAATTGGCCGTTTCTGATGATTAAAGCTATCAGACAAAACCTTTCGGGCCAACTCCAGATCCACCTGCACTTTCTTTAGAGAGCCATAGGCGAGAATGCGAATCAAGGCACCTTCAAGTTCTCTGATATTAGTGGTAATTTTTCCGGCGATAAAGCGAAGCACGTCATCGGGAAGCGAACTCCCCTCGGATTCAATTTTTTTATAAAGAATAGCTGTGCGATTTTCTAAATCGGGAGCTTGCAAGTCGGTCACAAGTCCGCAGGAGAAGCGCGACAACAAGCGGTCCTCAAGACCTTTGATTTCTTTAGGCGGGCGATCAGAAGTCAAAACAATCTGCTTGCCTAAATTATAAAGTGTATTAAAGGTGTGAAAGAATTGTTCCTGGGTGGACTCTTTTCCGGTAAAAAACTGGGCGTCATCGATAATGAGTACGTCGGCGCTGCGATAATTACGAGTAAAATCTGACATTGAGCCACCGGAAATTGAAGCTATAAAATCTGAAGTGAATTTTTCCGAGGTGGCGTAGATAATTCTTCGGCCGGGGAAGCCGTGCAATATCTCGTTGCCGATAGCCTGTACGATGTGGGTCTTTCCCAGGCCGGTCCCACCGTAAATATAGAGTGGGTTGTAGCGGGTGGTACCAGGGGCTTCCGCTACTGCCACAGCTGCGGCATAAGCAAACTCGTTAAAATCGCCGACTACCAATGATTCAAAATTATAGCGCTGGCTTAGACCGTTATTGGCGTTGCCGTTGCTATTCCCATTGGAAGCATTTGATAGCTGATTCGATTTGATGGCGAACTCCAGAGATATCTGTTCGTCACCATTTTCGTTTTGAGTAACGAATGAAACCTGGCATCTCTGGCCGACTACTTCCGCCACCGCTTCTTCGATTAGCTCACGATAATGCGCGAGAACCCAATCGTAGACAAATTGATTGCGCACTGCGACCAGAAAAGTTCCGTCATCCTGTAACTCACCCTTGGTTGGTTTGATCCAGGTATTGAAAGACTGTTCTTTCACCCGACGGGCCATGTATTTCTGGCAATCGACCCACTGACCGGAGCTCGAAATAATCTTGTTTGTTGTCAACATCTACCCCTCGCTCACTTAACAATTTGCATTTACGCCATTCCCTTGGACGCAAACAGATTAGCAATTTATTCTTTACTTTCCCTGCAACTTATCAACAGCGTTGTAAACAATTGTTGAAAAATCTAACGCATTTAAGTAAATGAATTCAAATCACTTAAACAAAAACGCTATAAGTTTTCAACAGATTGTTAACTTTGTGCAGGCTAATTAGTTTCACGGGCATACATATTGAAAGAAAAAGCTAGCGTCAAGAGCGAGGACTTGAATTTTCGAAAAAAAATAAAGTCGTTGTAAAATAGCCTTTTACGGGAGCGGTTAAATCGGAGTTATTGAGACACATTAAAAGGTGGCTCTTGCGTTTTTATTGGCAATTTCGTCAATGGCAGGATTGACAAAAGGTTATAGGCGACTGATTTAAAAATCATGTTTGGCGCCCCATAAAATCGGCTGATGAAGAGATTAATTGATATTAAGAGATGAAATTTTGTCGACATCAGGGTTTGTTTCATCCTTAACGGAATGTGACGACGAAAACTTTGACACCAACATACTTATGAGCAAAAATAAAATAGAACAACTGATGGCGGCATCGGCAATGTTAAACGTCCACCACCTCTCCAGACTGTAGCCAAAGAGATTTATATCAAAAAAATCAACGTCGATCCAATCAATAACTTTATCAATTCTGATGCGATCGATGATATTCCCCACTGCGCCGCCGGCGATAAGGGCTAACGGATACGCAATCATTCTGTTAGTACGATTGGCAAAAATGTAATAAATGACAAAAGCCAGAATCACCAGCGATGTGGCCAAATAATAGAACGAGGGCCCAAAACTCGTACCCAGCGCGCCGCCTTCGTTGTATATCAATGTCAGCATTAAGAATTGCCCGAATATTTCAACCGAACCATTAAGTGTAAGAAAATCTACCGCCCAGATTTTTGTAATCTGGTCAATTATTGTCACTGATAAAATTATTAGTGAAGGAACTAAAAGCGCCCTAAGATTATTTGCCGGCAGAGTTTCGGCCCTCTTCGCTTTCTTTGCACTTGATGCACAGCCGGGCATGGGGGACAGCTTTAAGGCGGGTCGCAGTAATCGGTTTATGACATTGGGCGCAAAGGCCATAGGAGCCACCTTCAATTCGACGCAAAGCCTCTTCAATATGATAGACCAGACGCCCGGATTTGGAAGCAAACATAAAAGCCATTTCACGCTCCATAGCATCGGTTCCCTGGTCGGCCATGTGGTAAGCATGTGAAGATAAATCGCCGCTGGTATCTTTGGGAGTGGAGCTGACTTGTTCTTTCATCAATTCTCCCATTTCGTCCATAAGGTCTTTTCTTTTATCCATCAATAGTCTGCGATAGACTTTAAGCTCTGTCTTTTTCAAATGAGATTTGGCCATTTATCTTACCTTTGCCAGGGCAATGTCGGTTTTTTCACCATTGATATCCCACTGCGTGGCGCCTTCAAGTTGGTCGGTATCAATGAATTCAAGCTTTTCGGCTAGAGTTTCCTTGCGGATAAAATCGTTGTGCTTTTTGGCCGCCTGTTTTAGTCGGGCAGTTGAGCGAACTTTAATTGAAATGTGATCGGTTACTTCAAAACCACTTGATTTACGCATATTTTGAATTTTGTTGACCATCTCCCGGGCAAAGCCTTCATCTATCAAATCATCAGTCAAATTCGTTGTCAGCGCTATAGTTACACCAGCTTCTGACTCGATGGCATAGCCATCCTTTTCGTTTTTCGAAATCAGCACATCGTCGCTGCCAAGTGTAATACTGCGGCCGTCCAAATCAAGTTTTAATGTTCCATCTTGCACAAACTTTTTAATCTCTTTTTCGCCAGTCTGTTCCAGCAGCGCAGCTGCTTTTTTGACATCGACACCCAGCTTGGGACCGGCCACTTTGAAGTTCAGTTTGGCAGAATAGCTGACATATTTGTCAAGGTCACCGGCGGGTTTGACCTCTTTTACGTTCAACTCATTTTTGATAATACCCACATCTTCAGCCATTTTGAAGAAAGGATTTCCTTCCGGCAGCTGCACCAAAAGTTGAGCCAGCGGCTGGCGGACTTTGATGTTTTTGCGGGAGCGGGCGGCGCGACCCAGCGACACAATTTTTTCTACTAATTCCATCGTCTGTTCAAGCTTCAAATCAATCACCGATTCATCTGCTTTGGGGAAGGGCATCATGTGAACAGATAATGGCACAGCCCTTTTTTTGCTGTCGCACTTGGTTAATTCTCTCCATACAAATTCAGAAATAAACGGCGCCACTGGGGCGCTCAAACGGCAGACACCTTCGAGAATCTGATACAGTGTCAAATAAGCGCGCATTTTGGAGGGGTCATCAGCTTTGGCCCAGAAACGCCGGCGGTTGTTGCGCACATACCAGTTGGAGAGCTCCTCGATTACAAAATACTGTAAAAATCTCACCGGCCGCATGATTTCATATTTGTCCATTTCAATTGTGACTTTTTTGATGAGCGAATTGTAGCGCGACATTATCCAGAGGTCAAACCTTTCCGAGGCTCCCGCTTTTCCTTGTAAGTATTCGACCAAAGTTTTGCCGGCGGCGGCTTTGTCGTTTAAGTCATCGATATTGGCATAGATTGAAAAGAATGAGTAAGTATTTTTTAGCGTGTCAAAATATTTCCGGACAACTTCGGCCAGGCCGTCTTCGTCAAACCGGGTGGGCAGTGACGGATTCGAGGTTGACACCAAATACCACCGCAATGGGTCGGCGCCGTACTTATCGACCATCACAAACGGATCAACCACATTTCCTTTGTGCTTGGACATTTTCTTCCCCTCTTTGTCAAGAATGAACTCCAGCACAATCACGTTTTTGAACGGGGCCTTATCGTAAAGTAAAGTTGAAATTGCCAACAGCGAATAAAACCAGCCGCGGGTCTGGTCAACCCCTTCAGAAATAAAATCGGCCGGATATTTGTTTTTGAATTCATCCTGATGCTCAAAAGGATAATGCCACTGGGCATAAGGCATAGCCCCGCTATCAAACCAAACATCGACAACTTCGGAGATGCGGGTCATTGAGCCGCCGCACTGGCATTTCAGTTTGAGTTCGTCCATCATCGGTTTGTGCAAATCCAGATTTCCTGCTTTGGCTTTCTCGCTCCATTCTTTGGAAGTCGCTTCTTTTACTAACTCTTCGATGGAGCCGATTGCTTTTTGTTTTTTGCACTTTTCATTGTCGCAGATCCAGATAGGTATCGGCGTTCCCCAGAAGCGTTCGCGCGACAGCGACCAATCGACATTGTTTTCCAGCCAATTGAGCATGCGGCCGGTGCGGATTTCATCGGGAACCCAGTTGATGGAGTTATTATTCTTTATCAACTGTTCTTTGAATTGCGTCGTTTTCAGATACCACGACTGCCGCGCGATATAAATCAAAGGCGAATCGCAGCGCCAGCAGAAAGGATAACTGTGTTCGTAAGTTTCCTTCTTAAACAAACGTCCAGCGATTTTCAAATCTTTAATGATTATTGGGTCGGCGTCCTTGATGAACATCCCGGCATACGGCGCGGCGGACTTTTTGAAAATGCCGTTGGCTTCGATAGCCTGTAACACCGGCAGCCCGTATTTCTGGCCGATGTCATAGTCATCAGCGCCGAATCCGGGAGCGATGTGCACGATACCGGTGCCGTCTTCGAGTGTGACGAAATCACCTGTAATAACATACCAGGCTTTGTCTTTGTGTTCGCTTGAATAAAAATCGAAGAGCGGAATATATTTTCGCTTCTCAAAGGCGGAGCCTTTTTTCTTTTCAAGCACTTTGACTTCAGCCGTGCCGAAAACTTTCGAGACAAGCGCTTCGGCCAAGACCAGTTTTTCACCTTCGTGCTCGACCATCACGTAGTCGGCATCGGGTTTTATACAGAGCGCCGCATTCGAAGGTAGCGTCCACGGCGTAGTCGTCCATACTAAATATGAAAAATCACCATCGGCCGCTTTGACCTTGACAAATATCGACGGGTCTTTGACCGTTTCGTATCCAAGCGCCACTTCATGACTGGATAAGCCGGTCTCACAACGCGGGCAAAACGGAACGGTCTTATACCCTTGATAAATCAGCCCGCGGTCAAAGAAATTTTTGAGAATCCACCAGACCGATTCGATATACTCATTCGTAAGAGTGACATATGCGTCTTCCAAATCGAGCCAGTAGCCGGTCCGTTCGGTAAGGCGGTTCCATTCCTCGAGATATTTGAACACCGACTCGCGGCACTTCTGGTTGAACTTGTCGATACCGTACTCAACGATTTCTTTTTTGTGCTTAAGCCCCAGCTGTTTTTCAACTTCAATTTCCACTGCCAGGCCGTGTGTATCCCAGCCGCCTTTGCGGTCAACCCGATATCCCTGCATCGCTTTGTAGCGGCAGACTAAATCTTTGACGGTGCGAGCGATGACGTGGTGTAACCCGGGGCGGCCGTTAGCGGTCGGCGGGCCTTCGTAAAAGACGTAGTGTGGACGGTTTTTGGCCAGCTCATTGGCCTTTTCGAAGATGCTCTCTTTTTTCCAGAACTCGAGGACCTGTTCCTCGGCCTTCGGAACGGAAAAGTTGTCTTTTAGGGTATCGAATTTCATCGTTATAATCCAGTAAAGCCCAATATATTAGATGAAACTGTGCATTTTGTAAAGGGGGGAATGAATTCGTGGTCTCGCTCACTGCGGAGGGTTTCTTTTGTATTTCATTAGGAAAGTTCTATATTGGAGTAGACAGTCATCGATTTAAAAAGGCAATCATCTCATGAAGCATTGGTTAAGTGTGTGTTTTGCAATCCTATTTGTGACTTGCTCAATATCGTTTGCCCAAGAACCAATGTTTGCGTTGGATAGCGCCTATGTTACAGGTGAAACTCCACTTTTTGTAAAGACTGCAGATTTCGATTTGGACGGCTTTCCCGACTTGGTAGTTGCAAATTATGGGTCCGGGAACGCGCATTTCTTTTTTAATAATGGTGATGGCACATTTTCACGGACGCGTTCCTATGATTTAAGAGGAGCGCCCACCAGCATAGATGTTGGTGACGTCAGTGGTGATGGCTACGACGATCTAATCACTGTGAATGAGAATGAAAACGTTCTCGTTGTGTTATGCAATAATGGTAATGGCACGTTTCGCGGTGCAGATGTCTTTTCTGGATTCGGAGGTACAGCAGTCGCTGTCGATAATGTGAATCCAATTGGAGCAGAAGATTTGGTTGTAGTCAAATATGGTTGGCCTACAGTAATTGCGATCTGGAATCTTTATGGTGATCAAGTCGACCTAAGTCTGTATCAAGGGGAAAGGCACCATTGGGCGCTTAAGATTGCAGATTTAGACAATGATGGGCGGAGCGATATTGCTATTTCCAATGGCGACGTTCAATTCATGACGATAATTTTGTGGGGATACACTTTTGCGGCAAGTTATCCACAATATGAGATTGGAGGCGGCGGCATAGCTATAGATGCCGCGGACTTTGATTCTGACGGCTTTAAAGACTTGGTAGTGGCAAGGGATCCAATCTTTTTTCCGGGGATATCAGTGCTGTTAAATAGTCAAAATAGACAATTTGAATACCCGATCGATTATGAAATTTTTGGCAGCATAACTGATTTAGTAACAGGAGATTTTGACGGTCTTAACGGGATAGACATTGCAGTTACCAATTGGGGATTTGAACCCTACGTAACAATCTTATTCAATGATGGAATTGGAAATTTCAATAATCGTATCGATGTCTCTATTCAACATCCGGGTTATGGAATGACGACGGCTGATTTTGATTGTGATAAAGATTTGGATATCGCGGTAGTTTGGCCTTTTGACAATCAGCTGGCAGTATTTGTCAATAACACCGCGAAAGAGGCTCCTTTTATGATACCCGCCAGAATATTTGCCGCCATGGCGCACCCAATTAATCCTACGCCAGGAGTATTGACTATCAAAAATTTCACAAACGGACACAGGTCCACTGACGTTGATACTGCTTCAATAAGAATCAACGGAACCATTGAGCTTTCATCATTCACCATATTATATCCGGAATCAGAACCCTGTGATAAATTCATCAGAGCAGAATTCCCCTTGCAGGAATTCATTTTGGGCTACGGAGTCTTATGGGATTCCACGGTGCAAACTTATTCAGTTACCGGCCAATACAATGACGGCATTGTTTTTGGCATTCTAGGTGAAGTAACAATGGTTGGTCATCGATCCGGAGATCTAAATCGTGACGGGCAAGTTGGCATAGCAGATTTATCAGCTTTAGTGAATTATATCTTTCGAGGAGGCCCTGCGCCCTCACCAAACGAAGCTGGTGATATTGACGGTAGATGTGGCACTACAAATATCTCCGATTTGAACTATTTCGTGAATTTCTTATTCAGAGGTGGGCCGGCGCCAACGCATGTTTGCTTGGATTAGAATTTCGTTAGGGCTAATCTCCAAAATCGACTTCAAATTCCACTTGTAAGACTTTTAATTAACGTTATCTTTTCCACATGGCCTTTTGGTCATCCAGAGCTTTTACTTTAGAAAATACTACTGCCGACTTTTTTATTCTCAAAGTCGACTAACAATTTCACGCAGGAGTTATTGCCATGAAATGCTTCAAAAAATCAACTCTAAAAAGCTCCATCATGAATTGCGGTAGCACAATTTTTGGAGCAGTGATTATTCTTTATTTCACAGTGACATCTTGGGGTGCTGTGCCACAATTGATAAACTATCAGGGACTTTTGCAAGATAATTTGGGGAATCCGGTAGCGGACGGGTCGTATTCGGTAGTTTTTACAATTTACAATGCCTCATCCGGGGGAGATACGCTTTGGACCCAGACTTACTCGGTCATGACTAGCGATGGCTTATTCACAGTTCTTCTGGGAAGCGGCGCTTTGGCAATTCCGGATACCACTTTTAATGACACTACTCGCTACTTGGGAATCAAAGTCGGGGCCGACCCGGAATTGGCTCCAAGAACCCGCTTGAACTCCGTCGCCTATGCCTATCAAGCGCAGGATGCCGACATCGCTACCCTGGCGCAAGATTTGACCTGCGTCGGTTGCGTTTCCGCCAGTGAGGTGGATGCCACCCAGGTTCAGCTTCGGGTAACCGGCACTGCTCCGGGTGGGGAGTATATCACCGGCATCAATCAAAACGGTACGGTGGTGACCGCCGTTGACCAAGCGGGTACGGGTACGGCCAGCGGCTGGACCGATGACGGCACTACCATTCGCTTGACCGACATCACGGATACTGTCGGCATTGGAACCACTAACCCCAGCGCACAATTGGATGTCCAAACTGGCAACGCGGTCGCTATTTCGGGCGCCTCAAGCCACGTTCTGGGGACAGGCGTTTACGGCTCGGGCAAGTACGGTGTTGACGCCGTGGGCACTACGCGCGGCGTTTATGCCTCGGGCGGCGACTACGGCGTGGTCGGCATCGCAAGCAATAGCGGCGGCATTGGCCTTTACGGCGGCAGTACATCAGGCGCCGGCGTTGTCGCTTTCGGCGACACTGGCGTTTACGCCGTATCATCTAACGGCCCCGGCGTTGTTGCTTCGGGAGGTACAAATGGTGTTGAAGCCACAGGCACGGCACGCGGCGTTTATGCCACTGGCGGCGACTACGGCGTTGTCGCCACTGGCGGCACGAACGGCGTTTACGGCGTCAGTTCGTCAGGCACCGGTACGGGGGTTTACGCCTTGGGGGGATTGTTCGGAGTTGATGCCACAGGCATCGCGTTCGGCGTTCGCGGCATCAGCACATCAGGCACTGGCGTTTATGGCAACAGTTCATCCGGAACTGGCGTTCTGGCCTACAGCGAAAGCGGCACCGGCGTTGACGCTTTCGGCGATACCAGGGGCGTTTACGCAGTATCAACTAACGGCCCCGGCGTTGTTGCGGAGGGAGGTACAAATGGTGTTGAAGCCACAGGCATCGCGCGCGGCGTTTATGCCACGGGCGGCGACTATGGCATTGTCGCGGTTGGCGGCAGCACATACGGCGTTTACGGCGTCAGTTCATCAGGCAGTGGCGTTTATGCTTCGGGGGTGGCGTACGGTGTTTATTCCACGGGCACTGTGCGCGGCATTTTTGGTACTGGGGGAGCCTATGGTGTTGTAGGTTTTGCAACAAGTAATGTTTTTCCCTCCTATGGTATCTATGGCTCCAACAACGGGAATCCCGCAACTACGTATGCCGGATACTTCGACGGAGCCGTTCACGTGCTTGGTAACCTTTCCAAAACTACCGGCTCCTTCAAAATTGACCATCCACTCGACCCGGCCAACAAATACCTTTACCACTCCTTTGTCGAATCGCCGGATATGATGAATATTTACAACGGCAACATAACGCTCGACGCCAAAGGGGAAGCGACGGTGCCGTTGCCGGATTGGTTTGGAGCTTTGAACAGAGATTTTCGTTACCAATTAACGGTGATAGGGGATTTTGCGAAAGCGATTATCTCGGAAAAGATCAATGAGAACCAATTCTCAATAAAGACAGACAAACCAAACATTGAAGTTTCCTGGCAGGTGACGGGCATCCGGCAGGATGCCTACGCCAACGCCCATCGGATACAAGTGGAGGAAGAAAAAGCAGGCAAGGAGCTGGGGAAATACCTGCATCCCAAGGAACACGGTATGCCGGAAGCATTAGGCATAAATTATGAAATGACGCAAAAAATGGCGACAGAGCGCAAGCAACAAGAAGAACAGCAAGCCAAAATGGAAGAAGAGCGCAAACAGCAGGAAGAACAGCGAGTTAAAATGGACCCAAAACACTAATAAGCTGGCGCCTAAATTCAGATGACTTATTCCATAAAGGGGATTTGAGATTGCCACGTCCCCCACCGCGGCGGGGAACTCGCAATGACTAAAGTATCTCTACCCCGGCACCCAGATCTTTTCAGCCGCTATAATCTCTGCTTTGCCGGGGAGGTTGAGCTGTTCGGGTGAGGATGTGTAGAAAAAAAGGCCACGGTAGCTGGTCAGATAATTGTACTTCGTGCCAAATAGCTAGCTTTTGGCAGTGACGACTATTGGCTGTTCATTCTTATCCACTATCTTTCTAAATTCAGTTGGTTCCATTTTCACAATTGCACCTGATGCTTTTAGCGCGTTGGCCATCGCCGCCTGATGTGCCGCCGCTGACGCTCCGGCTCCGCCGTCGTATGTCATCGCTTTTCCTCCAAACTATGTGGTGTCAGGTGTCCCCACCTGACACCTGCTTGAATTGCCTCTTGTCACAAAATAACTACCAACTTACAGCAATACACTGGTATGAACAATAAGTACGGTGATTACTATTATGCACGAAAAGGCAATTACTCATTTCGAAATGACAGGAGTACCGGCCTGTCTTGGATTGAGCGCGATTTTAGACATGGGGAAAACCGAAATTAAAGATGTTAAATATAACAAAACGAACCCAATTTGCCGTAATTTCAACGAAGAAAAGGAGTTATAGTGGCTTTACCGTTGCAGATTCGCCGACAGGCGTTCCATCTCGTCCACCTGCTCGGCAAACATTTTGAGGTTGGCCTCTACCGGCGCCGGAGTGCTCATATCGACACCGCAGAGTTTCAATAATTCAATCGGATAATCACAACCGCCGGACGCAAGCATGCTGATATACTTGTCAATAATCCCGATTTCCTTTTGCAGAAACTTGGCCAGTATCGCCTGCGAGGCGGCATACGATGTTGCGTACTGATAGACATAAAAGGCCGTGTAAAAATGCGGAATACGCGACCATTTGAGTATGGAAAATTCATCAATGGTCAAACTGGGGCCGTAATATTTTTCATTAAGTTCTCGCCACAGGTTGGTCATCATCTCGGGTGACAATGCCCCGCCTTTTTCGACTGTTTCGTGAATGGTCAATTCAAACTTGGCGTACATGACTTGATTAAAGAATGTGCCGACCGTGTTATCAATCTGGCGATTTAACAGTGACAATCTCTCCAGATCGTCTTTGGCGTTATTGAGCATGTTCTGAAGCAGGAGTCCTTCATTCAAAGTCGAAGCGACTTCGGCCACAAAAATGGAATACTGTGACTTTTGGTACGGCTGTTTTTCATTCGCCAGATGACTGTGGAGCGCGTGTCCCATCTCATGCGCCAGAGTGAACATGTTATCGATAGTATTATTATAGTTCATCAGCACAAACGGGTGAACTTTGTAATTTCCCCAGTTATAAGCGCCGCTCCCTTTTCCCTGGGTCTCGTAAACATCCACCCAGCGATTATTGAAAGCGACTTTCAGCACGTTGGCGTACTTATTGCCGAGTGGAATTGATGATTCAATAATGCTGAAAATAGCTTGATCGTACGGGACTTCATATTCTCGCTCCGGGAAAAGAGGGCAAATCGTGTCGTACATATGGATTTGGTCGAGCTTCAGAATTTTTTTGCGAAGCGCCGTGTATTTGTGCAATGATTCCAGATGTTTTTCAGTGGTATCAATCAGCGAATGATACACGGCCAGAGGGATATTGTCGCCTTCAAGAGCATTTTGCAGACAAGTCTCAAATTTGCGGGCGCGGGTGTAAAAAACGTCATTGTTGATTGAGGCCGCCAGCGATGCGCCCAGTGTATTTAGATGATTTTTGTATGCGGAGTAAAAGGCATTATGGGCGTCGCGACGAATGCGGGCATCGGATGATTCCAAAAACTTCATATAGCGCTGCTTGGTGATGGAGACTTCGATATCGTGTTCGTCTTTAATACCCGGATAAGTCAAATCGGCGTCGTCGAGCATAGTGAAAATGTTATCAGCGCCGCGGGCCACCAGTGATGACTGCGCCAACAGCTCTTCGACTTCTTCGGAACGGACATGCCTGCGCGAGCGAATCAGCTCTCTAATGTAAAAATCATATAAATCTGTTTTGGGAAACTGTGAGGCAAAAATCAAAAGCTCGCTGTCGGTCATTTTCAAAAGTTCCGGTTCGACGAATGAAAAGGCCGCACTCGCCTGTGAAGACAGCATGGCGGCGCGATCGGTCATCGATTGGTACTTGGAGACGCGGTTATCGATATCGCGGCTTAATCTTGAGTATTGGAAAAGCTGAAATACCAACAGATTCAAAAGCGTGCGCAGTTCTAGACATTCGAAGAGGGTCTTTGGTGATTCTTTGAGACGGCCGGCATATTCCTTGGCATTCTCAATTAATCGTTGGGCATTTATGTAATCATCTTCCCAGGCTTCATCCTTGGAGTAGATATCCGCCAGGTTCCACTTGTATTTGTTGTCGATAGAATCGCGGGTCTGTATGTCAGAATGTTTTTTTTCTTCGACAGCAGTGGTCATTAGAAATCCTTTCTAAATTTCATCGACATAATTGAGGGAAATAAGAAGAAAATGAGAGGGGAAAGCAAGGGGGGTTATTCCCAGAGTTTCAAAGTTAGCTTTGTTTTGTTGTCTGCTATTTCAGAGGTCACGGAAAAGATTTCTTTTTCCCTATTACCGATTCGAACTCGCTTATCTACAACTACTCTTTCAATTTGTTGTCCGGTAATTGGGTCCAATTGCAGAATTAAACTTTGTCGCCCAATTACTTGTTGCTCTTGATAACCTTTTACTTCTGTAAACGAAATGCACAAAAATTTATCGACTGGGATTATCTCGATATCCCTTATGTAATGATCTTCTTCAAAGATAAATGTTTCTATCCAAATCCGCTGTAAATCAGATAATCGATATGCAACTAAACTCTTTTCTCGTTTCGAAACAAAAAGAAATCCAAATTTCCCGTCCTGGGAAATTCTTACAATGTTGGCATAGAAAAGAGAATCTTCGATTTTTTGAAATCTCATAGTACTGTCGATGTAATAGGATACTCCGTGCCAATTAAGAAGTACCTGCCCACCAAATTTTGAACGTGCCGCATAGCCGCCGCCAAATTCGTTTGGATAAGGGATTGAATCAAAGGAGCGTTCATTAGTAATTGCAGTAATCCGAGCCTGGTTGTAATAGGCCCAAACTACCACCGAATCATTGAGAAAGCGAGCGACAAAATCCGCGCCCATTCCATCAGACGGATAGAATGATTCACCGTTAGGTGAAGCTTCAATTCCTCCTGCTTCATGGTTTGAAAAAGTAGCTTTTCGCCTGCCCGTTAGTTGATAAACATCAATAGTTGGTACTTCCCAATCGCCACTATGCAGAATTGCGTATGACTTTTTTCCTTCGCAAGTTTGAATAAAGTAATATGACCCACTTAACGACCAGAGGCTTTTTAGAGTCGGAACTTCTAAGACCTCGACTCTATTGATTGAGTCATTTTTATTATAGAGGAAGATTTTGTCTTCAATGATTGTTACTCCCCTATCACCATCAAAAATAGCAGTGTGAGTTTCTTTGAGTCGGCCAAATATGGTAGAATCGCCTGAAAGGGTCTCCTCGCCTGCATAGACGGTAAAAGAGAAAAATAAAATCGTAAAAACTAAAATCATTCTTGGCAATTGCAGCCCCCCTACATTCTCTCCACGCACCCGGCTATCAAATCACGAAGTTTTGGTTCGGTGGCGGTGGCGGTGCCAATGACATCCTGCAACGAACAGCGGTGCATGTTATCAGCTAAGCCCATATCTGTAATAATTGAAAAGGCCAATATTTTATTTTTCTGGTGGTGCGCAGCCAATACCTCTGGGACAGTGGACATGCCCACTGCATCGGCGCCCCAGCCGCGAAGCATGCGATATTCGGCACTGGTTTCAAGACATGGGCCGGTCAGGCCGACATAAACGCCTTCCTGTAACCGAATCTTTTGCTCTACCGCGACTTGTTTAGCCAGTTTTTGATACTCGAAATTGTAAACTTCGAACATATCCGGAAAGCGGTCGCCCATTTTGTCATCATTGGGGCCGATAAGTGGATTGCCGGGGAAAAAGTTGATGTGGTCTTTTATGAGCATAATATCGCCGGGTTTGAAATTGGGGTTCATTCCCCCGGCCGCGTTGGAAACAATCAAAGTGTGGATGCCGAGCATTTTCATTACCCGTACCGGAAAAGCAATCTGCTTAAACGTGTACCCTTCGTAATAGTGAAAGCGTCCCTGCATACAGACGACATTTTTGCCGCGCAGTTTGCCAAACAGTAATCTTCCGGCGTGTGACTCGACTGTTGAAACCGGAAAATGCGGAATTTTGTCATAGCTGACGGTCGCTTTCATTTCGATACCATCGACCAGTGAGCCGAGTCCGGTGCCTAATATAATTCCGATAGCCGGTTTAAAATCGGTCTGCTTCTGAATGTAACTTGTGGCTTCGTTAAGCTGCTGGTGAAGTTGTGCGATTGTTTCCAAAGTGAGAGTCCCTTTCTAATCTTTTTAAGGTACATCCTTCGACAGGCTCGGATGACCATTATATAGCCTCTGAATCGAGAGTTGAATATAGCGATTATGATTAAAGCTGTCAGGTGGGGACACCTGACAGCACCCGGTCTCAATATTCAGTGGTGTCGGGTGTCCTCACCCGACACCTGTAGAAGGATTGACTTCGCTACCAAAAATAAAGGCCGGTTGTGAGAAGTAATTCAACCGGCCCTAAAGTGCAAGGAAGGCGATTTTATTTTCTTTTGTTTTCGGCCTTGTCCATTTCTTCGTTGAACTTGGCGGCGATTTCATCGAACTCTTTGGCCACATCCACTTTGCCGGTGCGACCGGTCTTGGGAGCCGTTTGAGTTGCCTGGGCCGCTTCCATTTCCTCCATCAGCATTGGATTGGGCTCCATGCTTTGTGAATTCGATGGCGAACGGCGCGGCAGTGGTGCCGGGTCATCGGGACTTTTGGCAATGAATCCAGGAGGTACTTCTTCGGCGCGGGCGGTAGTTTCGGCCCATTTTTTCTTGGGTGAAGCCAGCGATGGAATCGGTTCCGGATGGTCTTCGTCTTTGTCTTTTACATATGCAGGATGAGATTCTTTGACCTGATTATATTTTCTTAAAGCTTCCGTCAGGGCCGCATCGCCTTCTTCGACTCGGTCCGGTTCTTCAAGTGAATCGCCGTGCACGGTTGTGCGCAGTTCCATCGAGACCTCGGTCTTGTCGTTTTGAACCGGTCCGCCGATGGTTTCCATTTTGTCGGATGTAATGTCTTTTGAATCGGTTATTTTGAGGTCACTGGCGGGCGAAATCACCTCTCTTAGTTCAGATACAGATTCTTTTTCAACCAGATCGAGGTGCGATGAGACCAGCGTGCGCAGTTTGCCCAGATAAGTTTTGCGATTTTGCTCGATTCTCTTGATGTGTTGTTCGATTTCCTGAATTTTTTTGCTTTTAAGAGTAGAAATCTTTTCGACTTCTTCTTTGGCCTTGGATAATAGAACCATCGCTTCTTTCTTGGCATTATTCATGGTGAAGTCGGCGTTGCGACGGGCATCGATAGCGGCGCTCTTAATTATTTCTTCATTCTGCTTCAAATTGGAGACTTGCATACGCAGCGAATCCAATTCCATCGAAAGCTTGACGTTTTCCTGCTTGGCCAACTCAAATTCCTGCGCAATCTGCTCCAGGAAGTTATCCACCTCCTCCTTGTCATAACCGCGCATCTGGCCGGAGAATTCGAAGCTGCGAATGTCATTTGGAGTAAGACTCATGTTATACTCTCAATTCTTTAAGTTCCAATTTCTCTAAAGTCTGAAGTGGCCGCCGGGGATATGTTCAAAATGAGAACAGCTTCCTCCACCTGTGGCGGGTCTTTCTTAGAATATTATCGAACTAAAAATTGAAATATTTAACCAACGAAGCGGTTTAATTCGAACCAGGGCGGGAAGAGCCCAATAATGTTGATAAATCTCACTTTTGAGCCGGGCGGGGGCCGAAAATGGCCGTCCCCAGCCGAATCATGGTCGAGCCTTCAGCAATAGCCAGTTGAAAATCGTCGGACATACCCATCGAAAGATGTTTGAATTCTGAACCCAGGTGCGCAGCTCCTGTCTTGAAAAGCTCGCGGCATTTGGTGAAAGCGGCCCGAATGACTTTCTCGTCTTTGGTCAGTGGGCCGATAGTCATCAGGCCGGTCAGTTTGATATTAGACAGAGATTGGATTTCTTGGATAAGATTAATGCATTCATCCGGAGCCACGCCGAATTTTTTAACCTCACCGGAAGAATTCACCTGCACGAAACATTCGGTTTTTCGGTTTACTTCCAGGGCATACTTATTAATCTCTTTGGCCAGATTAAGTGAATCAACCGACTGGATGACATCGAACAGCTGCACTGCCTTTTTGGCCTTATTGGATTGGAGATGCCCGACCATGTGGTAGGTGGCGATTCGCCCTAATTCAATGATTTTGGGTTCTGCATCTTGCACGCGGTTTTCGCCGACATCGTGAAACCCCGCAGCAACGGCATTTCTTATGGCTAATGATGGGAATCCTTTGGTAATGACAACAATTGTAATTTCATCTACTTTGCGGCCGTATTCCTCGCAGACTTCGGCTATATGTCCTTGCACATTGACGGCATTGCGGGCAATCAAGTTTTTCATCAGGACGAAAAGATAAGACGAAAGAGAAACATATCAAATTGTCCCGGGGTGACAATTCTCAAATATTCAGGGATTGTGCTTTTTGTTCAGATGCATTCCCAGCGGCATACCAACAGCGACACCAACTCCAATGCCGACAGCCGTCCAGACGCCCATTTCACCTGTGACTGCGCCAATTGCGGCCCCTACGCCGACTCCAATGCCGATTCCCAGCGCTAATCCGACTCCGGCGTAGTTCTTTTTACCGGATTTAGAAGCGGTATTATTTTTATCTTCCAAAGCCATTTCTCCTTTTCCGTTGCTGACTTTTAAATGTAGCTACGTTATGACGAAAATCAAGTTTCATTTGGACATTGGCTATCAGGAATATCTTTTTGTTGTGATTGTCCGCCTTGCTCGTGTATAAATAATTCAATGAAGAAAGAGAATTTGCTTAACTGGATTGAACTGTCTGAATCCGCTCTTTCTAAAAATTTAAAATCGCTGGCCCATTTTGCCGGCCAACGCATTATCGCCGTTTCTGTTAAGGCCAACGCTTATGGACACGGGTTAAGCGAAATCATTGTGCTCCTTAATCGACATAAACGAATTGACTATATCACGGTGCATTCTCTCGATGAGGCTATCGAGGCACGCCAAGTCGGCTGGAAACGACAAATAATGGTGTTGGGACCAATTGCCAAGGAACTGCTAAAAGAAGTTTTCGAATATAACCTTGAGCCGACTATTTTTGATCTAAACACGCTCCGCCAGTTGGGGAAATTGTCCAATAAGTATAAGAAGCATCTGCGTACGCACATAAAGCTTGAAACGGGGACAAATCGGCAAGGCGTGACCGAGGATGAACTATCGAAATTTGCCAAAGTCTATAAAAGGTCTCCGTATCTGAAAAAACCTTACGGCGCCGGAACGCATTTCGCCAACATTGAAGATACTACTAATCACGAATATGCTGAATACCAACTCCAGAATTTCAATCGTTTGATAAAGAAGCTGGAATCACTGAAAATCAAACCAGAGGTCAGGCACACGGCCTCTTCGGCAGCGCTGATTCTCTTTGACAAGACTCGTTTTGAAATGGTGCGACCGGGAATATCTGTTTATGGCCACTGGCCGTCGAAAGAAACTTATTTATCGCATCAGCAAAAGGGCGGCAATACCAATCTGTTTCAGCCGGTTCTCGCCTGGAAAACGCGCATCACACAATTGAAAAACATCAAAGCAGATGAGTTTATCGGATACGGCTGCACGTATCGCACTACCAAACCAATTAAGCTAGGCATTCTGCCAGTCGGATATTACGATGGTTACAGTCGCGCACTTTCAAATACCGCCTACGTGCTGATTCACAGTCGAAGAGCTCCCGTGCGGGGAAGGATTTGCATGAATTTGATGATGGTCGATGTGACCGACATAAAAGGAGTCAAACTCGCTGATGAAGTAACACTCATCGGCCGTTCCAAAAATGACGCTGTTACAGCCGAGCAATTGGGTGGTTGGTCGGGGACCATCAACTACGAAGTATTGGCCCGAATTTCACCGAAAATACCTCGCCTCATTGTTTGATTATGTTAAAAAAATCATTAAGTGGAATTCACTTGACAGTGAAAGTCATCGGGGTATCTTTGTGAAGGGTTTCACATCCCCACTTGAAACTGGCGACTAAAGAATTGGTTTTTTGATGGAAAGTTTTACAAATTCAGATTTCAAGAAAAAGATTTCCGAATCTACAATTCACCGGCTTTCCCGCTATTTCAGGGCTTTGGATGCTCTTGAAAAGAAGGGGAATGAAACAGTTTCCTCAAAAGATCTGGCCCGTCGTGAAAAACTGACCCCGGCCCAGGTACGCAAAGACCTGTCCTTTTTTGGGTCGTTTGGCACCCGCGGATTGGGTTATCCTGTTAAAGAACTGAAGACCAGAATTGCTCATATTTTGGGTCTGGACCGGGACTGGAAAATTGCATTAATCGGGGTGGGAAATGTCGGCTCGGCGCTGGTGAGCTACAAAGAGTTTTCCCGGCAGGGATTTAAGATTGTTAAGCTTTTTGATAACGACCTGCGGAAAATAGGCTCTAACCACAAAGGCATAGTGGTCAGCGATATTAAAAACCTTACCTCCGAGCTTAAAGAAGCCGGAATCGAAATGGTGGTAATCTGCGTCCCTGGGCAGGATGCCCAGTATTTGGTGGACGATGTGGTCAAAGCAGGGGTGCGGGCCATATTGAATTTTGCACCGGCCAATCTGAAAGTCCCCGACGGGGTGTTTTTGCGCAACGAAAATATGTCCATGGAGTTGGAATATCTTTCCTACGCTTTAGTGAACAATCACGTCGAAAAGTAGTTTAAACAAGGTGCAGCCTCGGTTCAGGGATGAATTGAGGTAGTACCTCTTTTAAACGTCTTCCTCACCGGAAGACACCCGGCCCGCCCGTCATAGCGGGCCGTTTTTAATTGCCTATAAGGAAGACCAGATGCTTTTTTGACCCTGGTACTTGGAAATATGCAAGTTACGTTGATAAAAGCGCCTACCTTGTTGTATAATTGCTAATGAAAAACATGAAAGTACTCCCCCTAATATTGTGGTCTTTTTTGCTGTTAGCTTCGGGCACTTCGGCCCAATCTGATTCGTTAAACGACCTTCTCAATAAAGGTGGAAGGCAGCTTTATGTAAAAAAGTATAAAGAAGCCATAAATACTTTCGAAAAAGCGTTGGCCCTTGATTCCAATAATTTTGAGGCACTGCAAAATCTCGGTATGACTCACTCGGCCTTGGGCAATCAAGGACAGGCCAAAAAGTATTTCGAAAGAGCGTATGCCGTCAATCCCCAAAACGCTGAAGTTAATAATAATCTCGGAGTCAGTTACAGCACCGCCGGTGATGTCAATCAGGCTATTAAATACTTCGAGGGGGCGGTAAAATTAGATTCGATGTCGGCCCTGTATCAGGCCAATCTGGGCATGGAGTATTTAAAAATCGGCCGAACCCTGGCCGGCATGCCGCACTTGCATAAAGCCAATGGGCTAAAACCTAATCAGCCGGAAATACTGTTTTCATTGGGGAACGGCTACGCCGTGGCCAATAGACTGGACAGCGCTGAATATTATTACGAAAGTTGCAAGACGGCAGGAGCCCGAACACCCGAGTTGTTTTATTTTTTGGGACGTATTAAAGACAAGCTCGGCAAAAGCCAGGAAGCCGAACAAAATTTCAAAAAAGCGCTGGAGTTAAAAGTCGACTATCCGGATTGCATCAGATCGCTGGGGATTCTGTATATCACCGAAGGCCGCTACACTGAAGCCACGATGCAATTTGAGCGAGTGTTGGCAACAGATTCCACCTACCCCGGCAACTGGATCGGACTGGGAGCGGCCTACGCGCTCGAAGGGCGCACCAAGAAGGCCGATTCAATTCTCAACATGCTCATGGCGGCTGATACCACTTTGGGGAATGAACTTCTCCGCGTCATAAATCAGGAACGCGCCCGCCAAAAAGAAATGACCGGCAAATAATCCAAAAACTTCCCGGTCTGCTTAATAGTTTTAGTTTTTTTACCAGCCTCAAAGTATAGGAAAAAGCCCATATTTTTCTTAATTCTAGACGGCCAATTTATGGCTAAATTCATTGCGATACAATTTCTTACAAGATACGGCACAGGACTTGATGACTCCATTATATAAAAACTATAGAAAATTCATAAAAGGAGTCAAAAATGGTACGGAGGTTGGTATTCATTACCGCGGGGCTGATCCTGGCGCTGGCCGTCATGGGTTTTGCCGGCGACAACAGCGTGGTTTCAAATTCAGTGAAAAAAGAATTTCGGTTTGACGTCAGAGAGTCCGAACGCACCAATGAAGTTGTGAAAAATCTCTCTCATGAAATAGATTTGTGGCACGACAGCGCTCTCAAAAGAAACGGCAAGAGAATGAGAGCTCATGAAAAAAGAATTTTTGAAATTATCGAAGCCGATATCCAGGCTCGCGACAGAGTCATCTATCGCTATGAAAACGAAGCCGGCGGATCGATTAAGGATGTAGTCAGCCAACCCGGCCCGGCAGCTATGGCGCCGGCGGTTGAAAAACGCGAAATGCAAGATGATATCAAAGATTTGCGCAAGGCCAAACAGCTGGTGAAGGCTAAGGAATTGTTGTTTGATTCAATTAAGAGAACCGACACTTTCAGCAATCGCTATCGCTTATTGGGCGACTATCTGGAAATCGTCAAACGCGAGAGCCGTATGAACGGTGTGGAACTGGCCGAAGATGCGGTACAGGGAAAGAAAGATTCATTCGAATAAATCGGAAGGGAACTAGTACGTAGTTCAAAGGCGGAGAACGGACTCTCCGCTTTTTTTATTTTTTGTTGCCTGTACTTTCAGTTTTGAACGATACTTTGATTCGTGAAGCGATTTGGCCGGTTTCCATCTTTTGACCATCTTTACAAAAACGGCAAAGCAACGATTGCCCGCTTTCCGTTCACCCTAATTTCTGCCATTGTAGGAACGATATCGGGTGTGATTCTGGTCGAAGCGCAGGGCGGCGATGAATTCAATTATATCGAAAAAATCATGGTCGTCTGCTCCCTGGGACTTCCGCTTTTTACCGCTTTGGCCTGCTTTGCGGAGAAAAAGGGGTGGAGCAAACAAAAGAATCTTTTGATTCAGTCTGCCGCAGCATTATTGTTGGCCGCCTATTATTTTAGTCTCCCCCCCGATATCGACGATCCTCTTTATCATCTTCAAAGATTTCTGCTGCTCAATATTGCCTTTCACTTTGTGGTGGCGTTTTTGCCGTATCTGGGCGGAAATCAAGTCCAGGGATTCTGGCAGTATAACAAATCATTATTCCTGCGATTTCTGACGGCCGTTCTGTATTCGGGCGTACTTTACCTGGGCCTTACTTTGGCCATGGCGGCGCTCGATTATCTGTTCGGAGTCGATATCGATGATGAAAGCTATTTTCAATTATGGTTAGTCATGGCCGGCATAATTAATACATGGATATTTCTGGCCGGCATTCCTCAGAACCTGGAACAGCTTAACCATGTCAGCGATTATCCCAAAGGGCTGAAAGTATTCACACAGTACGTTCTGCTCCCTCTGGTCGGACTCTATTTTATCATTTTGATAGCCTACGAGGCGAAAATTATCATTACCTGGACCTGGCCCAAGGGCTGGGTGTCGCACATGGTTTTGTGGTATTCAGTAGTGGGGATCCTTTCACTACTGTTATTACATCCGCTCCGCGAACAAAGCGAAAACAAATGGATACAGATATTCAGCAAATGGTTTTTCCGGGCGCTGATTCCGCTGGTCGCTATGTTATTTTTAGCCATTCTGGCGCGTATTTCAGATTATGGCATTACCGAAAACCGCTACTATGTGCTGGCGATGGCGGTCGGCTTGGCGATTGTAGTCTTATATTTCGTATTCAGTAAAGTAAAAGACATACGTGTCATTCCCATTGTCATTTGCGCTATTGCGCTGCTTTCGGCCTATGGTCCGTGGAGCGCTTTTACTGTTTCTCTGAAGAGCCAGCAAGGCCGGATGGAGAAATTTCTGACAGAAAATCAAATGCTGGTCGAAGGAAAATTGCAGGAAGCTCCACTGGAGCTTCCTCTTGAGACCGAAAGTGAAATGAGCAGCATCATCAGTTATCTGAACGAAACGCACGGGATGGAGTCATTTTCCGAATGGCTCTCGGACAGCGTTATTAAAACACTGGATACGGTTAATCGTTATTCGCGGCCGCTGGAGATTGCCAAAGTAATGGGAATCGAATATATGCCGTACTATCGCAGCTCGGATTCACAGCAATATTTTGATTTCACTCCGAGAGAAAGAGAAATGATCAAACTTGAGGGCTATGATTATTTGATAGACCTGGGAAGTTACAATATCGGAGCCATTGATCAAAAGTTTCCTCTCGGCGGCGATTCAATGCATGTCATATATAACATACAGACCTATGTGTTTAAGTTCATTTTTATTCACGGAAGAGATTCAGCCGCATTCGAGACGATTGAATATCCGCTGACCGGGCCGGCGGGTGACTTAATTAAGAAATGGCGAACGGGTAATGTGCCGCAGGGAGAACTGATATTCAATATCGACGGGAAAAAGTTCGACGCCAAATTAATTGTCAAACAGATCAGCGGCTTCAAAAGAAAAGAAGAAGTTATTGTCAATTTGTTAAGCGCGGATATTCTCTTGCGTCAGAATTGACCCGGCTCAATCCGGTTTTCTGGCCGACAACTTTATCGACGCCACTTTTCCCGCATAGCTGCTCACATCGTCCTGACTAACTTCGTTCGTGCCGCAGCCGCAGCCGGTACCTTCGGAGGTGAGACCGTAGATGGAATCTGAATCATAAACCAGTTTATCGACTACTTTGACATCTTGGAACCCGGCGTCTTTGACGAGTTGAATGTAATCGGTTTCTTCGACAGCGCCGCCCAGACAGCCGGCCCAGGTCACCAGATTATTACGAAGATGTGTGGGGAGGTCATTGGTAACGATATCCGAAATCATCACTCGACCGCCGGGTTTAAGAACGCGGAAAGATTCGGCAAACACGCTTTGTTTCTCCGGCGAAAGGTTGATTACACAATTTGAAATTATCCAGTCAACCGATTCATTCGCGACCGGCATTTTCTCCATTTCGCCCTGACGGACTTCGATATTTTTGAGTCCCGACTTTGCAATGTTTCGGTTGGCGGCCTCAATCATTTCGGGGGTCATGTCCAGACCGATGGCTTTACCGCTCGGCCCGACTTTTTTGGCCGCTAAAATCAAATCGAGTCCGGCGCCGGAGCCGAGGTCCAGCACCACCTGTCCCGGTTTCATTTCGGCCATATTGACCGGGTTGCCACATCCAAATGAAGTGATGGTAGTGGGCACACCCTCCAGTTCCGTTTCGGTGTAGCCCAAGGATTTGGAGTAGCTCAGATTGGTTGTCGTTTCCCCTGACGGTGCACAACAGCCGCCTTTGCCGGTAATGGCGGCGCCGTAATGTTCGCGAACGGTTTGTTTGATTTCCTGACTTGATTTTTGCATGGCGGGTCTCCTTTGGGTTATGCGGTTTGCATATGCTTAAACAAATTCGGGTTCCCGGGTTCCCTTAATCTAACCCCCCAGCCTCCTTCCCTCAAAAGACCCCTCCCCTAGCCCCTCCCCCGAAGGGAGAGGGGAAGAAGTGAGGTTGCAAGCGCCTCCGGGACAACTAGTTCGGAAGAATTGGGTTCGTTTTGTCATTTTTTATTTCTTTGACCAACTACTTGTCGAAAACACTGTGGAATCGACCTACTCGGAATCTATCGAATTGCTGTCAGGTGAGGACACCTGACAGCACACTAATGGCAATGTCAATGTCACGAAACCCACCCCAAGTGGTGGGGCGCCCTTCACATTGGGGCAAATATGCGGGAAAATGGGTTCGTTTTGTCATATTTAACATCTTTATTTTGAGTTTTTTCCCTTAATCTTTTGTCGAGAGATGAGTTATCTCAAAAAGGAGGGGAAATAGGTAGTCTTTCGGCTGACGAAGGTGCGCTGTTTTTTTGCTGGTGAGGGTATCCATGGCATCTATATAATGGGGTTGGGAGTCAGATTTTGAAGAAGATTAATATGGAATTTGAACGTTTTTGGGAATGGCGGAAAAAGTAAAGTGTGGTCATCTAGTCGTGTATATATTAAGCGATCCCACATTCCCGCCAAAGCGGGACGGGCGACTCAGATTTCTTTGGCACTGTTTTTTTTGATGTCATGCGGATTGCAAAAAGAGAACAATTCATTATCTAAAATAGAAATTCTTTATACGCGAGCTTGGTATATGTCGACGACGCCACCTTTGAGTTGTGATAAACTGTTAAAAGGTGATTTTCCATATGAAAAAGTTTTAATTGAAAACCCAGAAGAATTAAAGAAGTGGGAAGATCTTTTGCAATCAGCAAGGCTTCAGGAATTAGAGGGTCAATTTGGGGACTGCCGAATTTGCTGCCTCATGTATTCAAAACAAAATCAAATCACCACAAAAGTTTCCATATGGCCAACGGGGGTGCAATTAAACGACAAAGTTTATATGTTTGACAGTAGTTACGTGAACTTAGTGAAGCAGTTTTTGCCAAAAGACTATTTCCCGCTCAGAGACTAGCCGGAATTATAAGATGAGTAAAAGAATTATCTTTTTGATATGCTTTATACTTTTTTCCTCTCCCGCGTTTGCCCAAAAGGGGTACCTCTTCATTGAGTCCACCCCAGACAGCGGGGTGGTCATTATTGATGGCAGGGTAACAGACAGATATTACACTCCTGTGTTGTGCACGCTGTCGGTTGGAGAGCATCTGATTGAAATCACCAGGAATTTTTACGAGACGCAAAGCTTTAAGGTCACGATCGACCCCGAGGCGGTCACGCGCAAGCGCGTGGATTTTGTCAGGCAGGATAAATTCAAAGTCACCAAACCGACGGGTATGACGGTTGAAGGGAAATACGGCCAGCTGACAATCATCACTAATCCCCACGGCGCCGAAGTTCTGGCCGACGGTGAGAAACTCACGATGACTACTCCGGTCACACTCTCCCATGTGCCGGCCGGGCCGCACCGCTATTCGATTGTTTATAATTATATCCAGTATGACACCACGATAATTGTCACGGGCGATGCCCCGCAGACGGCGGTAATTGATTTGCGCCATTTCGAGGGGAAGGAAATTTATTCCGTCATGCCGCACGTGCAGACCAAAGTGGTCATTGTGGTACCGGGGTGTGAATACAAATTAGACGATTCGGGGGAGCTCTTAATCAAAGGAGTCGATGCCGAGATAAATATCAAAACGGGTGATACTTCGCTGACGCTGACGCACCGTGAACTGGCGGATTTTCCGGCGACGCCCGCAACTACATTGATGACTAAGAAAGGGGCAGACGAGACGTCTGCCGCCCACGAATCCGGAGTTCGACTCCCCAAAACAGAGTTCACTTACATTTTTGAACCATATCTGGACGCCAAGCTGCAGTTTGAAACCGTAACTTACGCTTCGAAGAAAAAGCATCAGCCCAGAGAATCAATCAGACCTTCGATTCATTATCAGAATTTCCCGGCCTCGCTCAACTCCGGCAAGCCCGTCAACGTGCGGATTTATATCGAGGACGATGGAGAGATTGTGTTCAGGTATTGGTGATGTTTTCCAACCTAAAACAAGCAAATGAGATGTTCAAAGAATCGACACCAAGGAGTCGCATTTTAGTTTTGATAATTGTGGTGCTGAGTTTGGCGATTTGGATTCCACTTATTATATGGATGGAGAATAATCTCAGTGAAAAAACCAACAATATTCTTCGTTGGGTGCTTATTGGTGCTTTAGCAATCTTGGCTCCTTTAATAATGGCAAAAATAGAAAAAGACAAAAGAACTGCCAATCAAAAGAAGAACCACGACCCCAAAAACCACTTGCCCTCCTAATTTCATTGTATAACTTACAAGCAGAATAGATTTTCCGTTGGGGGTGGCGTAATAATTGCCGCCTGAGATCATACCCCCTTGACCTGATCCGGATAATACCGGCGTAGGGAAACGGTGATGTGCTAAATGAGAATTCCATTGTTTGACATGGATTGACGGGTACCCACCGCAAGCGGTGGGGCACCATATAAGCCGTTTTCTGCCTCAGGCGGCTAACTATTTGACTTGTGCAAAGTCGTCCTTCGACCCGTTTCCGCCGCGGCGGACTCAGGGCAGGCAGGCTCAGGATGACTTTGCTTTGGGAAAGAGGTTTTCATTGTGAACAGTTATTTTCGTTCTTTAGGATCCCACAGCAAGCTGTGGGCGACCCGGATTGTTGCGTCTGTGGTCTTGTTGTTTTGCCTTGGAGATGTCGCCGCCAAAGAAATCACCGCCAAAGTGGTCAATGAGAATGGGGAGGCGCTCTCGAATGTGTCGGTAATTACTAATGTCGAGGGTGTCGGGACACAGACGGGCGCCGATGCAACTTTTACGCTCGATGTCACGGAGAATGCAACCAGAATAACTTTCTCGCATGTGGGGTATCATCATAGGCAATTTAATATCGAGGAACTGCCAGAAGTTGTTGTGCTCGATAGAAAATACTATGAATGGGATAGAATTCTTGTGACTTCCGACCGGGCCAGGCCGGGGATTTCACCGATTGCATTTGATAATTACTCCGAGGATGATATCAAGCGGGATTTTACGGTCGGCGACCCACCTATGTTACTCAACATTACGCCAAACTTCTATTCTTTTTCGGACAACGGCACGAATCTGGGCTATACTTACACCCAAATTAGAGGGTTCGATGATAAGAGAATCGCCAGTTACATCAACGGTGTGCCGCTCAACGACCCTGAAGACCAATATAACTATTGGACAGATTTGCCGGATTTTGTCTCCAATGTGAGCGATATTCAGGTTCAGCGGGGAGTGGGGAATTCTCTTTACGGCGATGCTTCGTTTGGCGGCTCGATAAATGTTGTCACTAACACTCTTGGACAGCCGCAAAGAACATCGGTTACTGCGGGGTTTGGTCAGCTTTATCATGACGGAGAGTCAATTGGTGAGACCTACAAACAATCAATCGATTATTCATCGGGACTGATAAACGGCCGTTGGGCGTTTGGTGGAAGATTTTCCAAAACCAAAACCGACGGTTACCGCGAGAACAGCTGGGTGGACAGCTGGTCGTATTATTTGTCGCTGGCACGGCTCGATCCCAACATGACCACGGAGTTGTACGTGTTTGGCGGGCCGATGAATTTGCATCTGACATTCTTGGGAGCTGACCGTTTGACTTTGGCACAAAATCGCCGCTTCAATCCGCTCACTTACGAGCACGAGACGGATAACTTTAACCAGCCGCATTATCATCTGCATAATACTTTGAAACTGAATGACAGGATGACGCTGTTTAACACTCTCTATTTTATTCGCGGCGAAGGATTCTATGAGCAGCAGCGACTCGACACCGTTTATGAAGATTTCAATATCGACACCTCACAAACCGGCGGCAATCAGCGCGGTAATCTGGTCACGCAGCAGGAAGTGGCCAAATATCAAATTGGCTGGAACCCAAGATTGGAAATAAAACACGACAGAGGGACTCACTCATTAGGTGGCTCGGTCTATTATTTTGAATCCGACCATTGGGGTGAGGTTGTCTGGGCACAGAATATCACCGGTACACTCGACTCGCGGCATAAGTATTATCAGTATTACGGTGAAAAAATTGTCGGCTCAATCTATGGCGAAGAATACTATCGCCTGAATGAACGCTTGAGTCTGAAGACAACGGTTCAGTTTCGATATCAACGATATAATTTTAATCAGGACAGGATTGGTTTGTACAAGGGATTCAATTACGAACTCGATTGGCTTTTCTTTTCACCTCGCGTAGGATTCAATTATCAATTGTTGAATGAGACAGAGCGCCAGGTCAATCTTTACACTAATTTTGCAATTTCTTCACGGACTGCCACTGATGCCGCTATCTATGACGCGTCGAATCGCTACATCTTTCCTTCGATTGAAATTGAATCAATATCATTGAGCTCATCGGGCGATTCGATTTATCATTTCGGCGAGCCGACTTTTGAAGCCGAAAGAGTTTATGATATTGAACTTGGGGGAAACTATCGTACACTGAAGTATTCATTCGGTTTGAATCTCTATTGGATGAATTTCAGTAATGAAATCATTGCTTATGGCGGCATCAATCCATCGAATGGGCAGGCAGCTACGGTCAACGCCGATGGTTCGTATCGTAGAGGAATTGAATTGCAGGGGGAGTACCGGCTTGCGCCTCCTCTCAAATTCAGCGGCAATCTCTCTTTAAATCGTTATCGCATTAAAGACTTTGTGGGGACGCTGCCGGTGTATGACTCAACGTTTGCTTATATAGGTGACACGACAGTTTCATTCGAGAATGTTAATGGCTTAGGCTTTCCTGCGTTCTTGGGGAATTTCATCGCTGACTTTAATCGTAGTAACTGGCGCCTCACTTATCGGCTTCGCTTTGCAGGTAAGCAATATCTGGAGCTACTGAATAAGGATGATCTGGTAATACACGCTTTCGCCGTCCCATCAGTGTCGACATCGTACACGTTTAACAATTTCCTCAAGTCCGGGGACCTGACTTTTACAGCCACGATGGACAATCTGTTTGATAAAAAATACGAAGTTTCTGGATACGGTTGGAATTATGGTTCTGCGACTGCTACATCAATTTCACTCACTGGCGGTGCCGAGTATTACGTAGCTGCAGAGCGCTCCTGGCTCGGGCAAATCAAACTGACTTTGTTCTAAACGATGCACGCAATTGACTTCGGAATTATGGCCGCCTACTTGGCCGTACTTTTATGGCTGGGGCTTAGAGGGAAACACCAGGTTGGCAGTGTCACAGATTTGATTCTCGATGGGCGTCGTTTGACGCTTCCTGCTTTTGCTATGTCTCTTGTGTCAACTTGGTATGGGGGGATTCTCGGCGTAGGTGAATACAGCTACAATTATGGAATTTCCAACTGGCTGGTGTTTGGTGTTCCCTATTATGTCGCAGCCCTTTTGTTTGCATTTCTTTTATCCAAGAAGGCAAGAGAGCTTCAATTAGTCACTATCGCCGGACGATTGGCGCAAGTTTATGACAACAAAACTG